>TARA_R110002126_G_scaffold9774_1_pt1 | contig 226727 bp, 210 predicted proteins | sample TARA_R110002126 | Tara Oceans TARA_R110002126 (sample SAMEA4397536) | marine metagenome | biome: Polar Biome; feature: [DCM] deep chlorophyll maximum layer (ENVO:01000326); material: water (ENVO:00002006), including particulate matter (ENVO:01000060) such as... | depth 30 m
GTTCTAAGGTTTGTTCCAAATACCCGCAACCCCTTTTTTCGGTTTATTGCACTTTTTCTTCATTTCCTGAATTTTTGCTTAAAATCAGCATGTTGATTGGCAAATGATGCGCTGGCTTTGGGTGTTTGGGTACGATTATTGCTCTTACCAAAGGTAAGCTTCCAGGTCTTGTCGGGAACCATTTGAGTTATCCACAGGGCAGGCTGCGACTCGAACGATCCGGGTACCCGTTTGCGCCAACATTTCGGCCTCAAACCCGGTGAATCGGCTTGGAAACGGTCCAGCTGGGCAGAATCAAATCAGATGGGCTGCCGTTTTCTGCGTTTTGGCAGCCGCAGCGCCAGCAAACCCAGAATCACAGCCATGTAGAGCAACGGTTCGAACTGAAACCCTTTGACCAGCCAGACAAAGTGTACTCCACCCAAGATCACAGCCAGATAGGTCAGCTTGTGAAGGGTTCGCCACTTTGGCCCCAGCTTGCGGATTGAATAGGTGTTCGAGGTCACAGCCAACGGCACCAGACATAGAAAGCCAGCCATGCCGACGGTGATATAGGGACGCTTGATAATGTCTGCCCAGATCTGGCTGAGAATCCCGATATCAAGAACCAGCCAAACCAACAGATGCAGTGATACATATAGAAAGGCCAGCAAGCCCAAGCAGCGCCGGAACTTGAGCAGGTTCAGGCCAGCGTATCTGCGCAACGGCGTGATGGCCAAACCAGCAATAAGAAGTTGAAGGGCGATTTGCCCCAACTCGTGTTCGAGCGCCTTGATGGGCTCTACGCCCAAGCCGCCGGTCTGCGCCAGATACAGCAGCCACGGCACCGGCAGACTACATAGTATATAGACAGGCCATGTCGGGACCTTGCGGACGAAGCGGTTTATCTGGTCCACGATATGCGCCACGCTGCCTACCCTGCCTTAAATGTCTTTGGTCAGATCCATGCCAGCATAGAGCGCTGCCACTTCTTCGTCGTAGCCATTGAACATCTCGGTCTCGATACGTTTCGAAAACAGCCCGCCCCCGATTGCCCGTTCGGTCGCTTGCGACCACCGCGGGTGATCCACCTTGGGGTTCACATTACTATAGAAACCGTATTCGCGTGCATTGGCCTTGTTCCAGCTTGTGGCGGGCTGGGTATCGGTCAGCGTGATCCGCACCACCGACTTGATCGATTTATAGCCGTATTTCCACGGAACCACCAAACGCAGCGGCGCGCCGTTCTGTTTCAGGATATCCTTGCCATAGACACCGGTGGCCATAATCGTCAGCGGGTGCATCGCCTCGTCCAGCCGCAAGCCTTCGACATAGGGCCAGTCCAGAACGGGATAGGCGACGCCGGGCATCTCATCTGGGCGCAAGGCGGTTTCGAACGCCACATATTTCGCGCCAGACTGGACGCCCGCCATATTCAACAGATCGGCCAGTTCGAACCCGTTCCAGGGGATCACCATCGACCATGCCTCGACACAGCGGAATTTATACAGCCGTTCTTCGATGGTCATCGCCTTCATGATGTCCTCGAACGCGTAGGCACCAGGTTTGTCGACCATACCATCAATTTCGACGGTCCAAGGATCAATGGTCAGCGCATCTGCATATTTGGCCGGGTCATCCTTGCCGGTGCCGAACTCGTAATAGTTATTGTAGGATGTGATTTCTTCATAGGTGTTCGGCTCCAGCCCTTGGGGTGCCGCGCTGGCGCTGCTGCTGATCCCGGCCAAACCGATCCCCGCCACCGCGCCGCCCATGATCTGCCGTCTGTTCATGAACAGCCCCTCGGGGGTCACGTCTTTTTCTTTCAGCGTATTGATCCAGCGGTTGGCCATTCGGGCGCTCCTTACATCTATATATATAGTAGATAGTGCGCGGATCAGGATCGACCAAACGGTAAGCGGCGACATTTCAGCAATCACACCTTATTGTCACCAAAACGCAAAAGGGCCGCAGCAAATGCCACGGCCCTTTGTTACTGTATATATAGTGTCGCTTAGTGAACGGTCGCGTCATCCGGTTTTGGCCGGTTGCTGGCCGCCACCCGATCACCGATGATCAGACCGTCGGCACCTGCCGACACGGGGATCAGATCGCCGTCCATCACATCCCCGGCCAAGATCATCTCGGCCAGCGGATCCTGAAGCGCGCGTTGGATCACACGCTTCAATGGCCGCGCACCGAACACCGGATCATAGCCTTCATCCGCAAGCCACTGCCGGGCACCATCGTCCAGCTGAAGATCGATCTTGCGACCTGCAAGACGCTTGAGCAAACGATTGATCTGGATATCGACGATCCCGTTCATGTCGGCACGTGCCAACCGGTCAAAGATAATCGTTTCATCCAGACGGTTCAGGAACTCGGGCCGGAAGTGCCCGCGCACTGCGTCCATGACATCGCGTTTGGCCTGATCCATATCCCCGCCTTCGGGCAATTGGCTCAGCGCTTGGGCACCAAGGTTGCTGGTCAACACGATCAGCGTCTGCTTGAAATCAACCTTGCGACCCTGACCATCGGTCAGCACACCATCATCGAGAACCTGCAACAACACGTTGAACACATCCGGGTGCGCCTTTTCGACCTCGTCGAACAGCACAACCTGATAGGGTCTACGCCGCACGGCTTCGGTCAGCACACCGCCTTCGTCATACCCGACATAACCCGGAGGGGCACCGATCAGGCGAGACACGGCGTGTTTCTCCATGAATTCACTCATGTCGATCCGCACCATCGCGTTTTCATCGTCGAACAGGAACTCGGCCACGGCTTTGGTCAGCTCGGTTTTACCCACGCCGGTTGGCCCAAGGAACAGGAAGCTGCCCAAAGGCCGCGCCTCGTCGTTCAGACCGGCCCGCGCACGGCGCACCGCGTTTGCGACGGCTTTAACCGCTTGGTTCTGACCGATCACACGGTTGTGCAACTGATCTTCCATGCGCAACAGCTTGTCACGTTCGCCTTCCAGCATCCGGCCAGCAGGAATACCTGTCCAGCGTTCAACAACGCTTGCGATCTGGTCGGGGCGCACGGCCTCTTCCACCATCACATCGGTTTCGCTTTCCTCGGCCTCGCCAAGTTGGCGTTCCAATTGCGGGATCACGCCATAGGACAGCTCACCGGCCTTGGCCAGATTGCCTTCGCGCTTGGCGATATCCAGTTCGGCCCGCGCGCGGTCCAGCTTTTCCTTCAGCTCGCGCGCGCCTTCAAGACGGTCACGTTCACCTTGCCATTGCGCGGTCATCGCATCGGCTTTTTCCTGGAAATCAGCCAGCTCTTTCTCAAGCTTCTCAAGACGGTCCTTGCTTGCAGCGTCGTCTTCTTTCTTCAACGCCTCGGCTTCGATCTGCAATTGCATGATCTGACGGTCCAGCGCGTCCAGTTCTTCGGGCTTGCTGTCGACCTGCATCCGCAAACGGCTGGCCGCCTCGTCCATCAAGTCAATCGCCTTGTCCGGCAAGAAACGGTCGGTGATATAACGATGCGACAGCGTTGCCGCAGCCACCAAAGCCGAGTCGCTGATCCGCACACCGTGGTGCAGTTCGTACTTCTCTTTGATACCGCGCAAGATCGAAATCGTGTCCTCGACCGTAGGCTCTTCTACCATCACCGGCTGGAACCGGCGGGCAAGGGCCGCGTCTTTTTCGACATACTTACGATATTCATCAAGCGTGGTGGCACCGATACAATGAAGCTCCCCGCGTGCAAGCGCCGGCTTGATCAGGTTGGCCGCATCCATTGCGCCCTCGCCTTTGCCCGCACCAACAAGGGTGTGCATTTCGTCGATGAACAAGATCACTTCGCCAGCGGCCTCGGTTACTTCGGTAAGAACGGCCTTCAGGCGTTCCTCGAATTCACCGCGGTATTTGGCACCGGCAATCAATGCGCCCATGTCCAACGCCAGCAATCGCTTGTTGCGCAGGCTTTCGGGAACATCGCCATCCACAATTCGCAAGGCCAAGCCTTCGGCAATCGCGGTTTTACCCACGCCGGGTTCACCGATCAGAACCGGGTTGTTCTTTGTACGACGGCTTAGCACCTGCATGGCGCGGCGAATTTCTTCGTCCCGGCCAATGATAGGGTCGATTTTGCCTTCGCGGGCACGTTCCGTCAGATCAAGGCTGTATTTCTTGAGCGCGTCATAGCCTTCTTCGGCGCTGGCACTGTCTGCCGTCCGCCCCTTGCGCACATCATTAATGGCAGTGTTCAGCGCTTGGGCGGTCACCTTACCACTGTCCAATGCATCCTTTGCACCGGATTTCACCATGCACAGCGCCATCAAGACGCGTTCAACAGGCACAAAGCTGTCACCGGCCTTCTTGGCCAGATCTTCTGCCTCGGCCAAAATCTTGGCGGTGGTGTTGTCCAGATATACTTGGGCCGCGTCGCCCGACACCTTGGGCATCTTGCCCATCGACAAGGTGACGGATTCGAGAACTGCCGATGCATCACCACCGGACGCGGTGATCAGATTGCTTGCCAACCCTTGATCGTCATCCATCAACGCTTTCAGCAGATGCTCTGGCATCAGCCGTTGGTGGCTTTCTCTGGTTGCGATTGTCTGCGCTGCCTGAATAAAGCCACGCGATCTCTCCGTGAACTTGCTTAAGTCCATGGTTCTCTCCTTTTCAGTTAAGCGCCCGTTTGGTTTGACGCCTGAATAGCAGCACGCCAGTTTGTGGGCCTTGACCTAAATCAAGTATCCCGCGCCGGTTGTTTCAAGAGGGGAGCAGCACAATACGCGGTTTTTAGTCATTAATTCGAACGCGCGCCATTCCGCCGATGCAATTTGGGCAATGGGAACTCTTTCATCTCAGACACGTTTTTATAGCAGACGACAACAGACCATCCCATCGCACTGATGACCGATGTTGGACTCAAAAAAGGTACGAGACATGCAGACGCGCCCAGTTCAAATGACCGATGTAATCTATAACGCGGCCGAGCAATGCTTTGAAGCGTTGGTAACCGTCCATGACAGTGACGGTTCACGCAAATACGCCTGTTCGATCAACGCACCGATTTCGACATGCTTCGCCGATGCCGCGACCGGACTGCGCAAACAAGCAGAGCGGCGTCACGCCAACCACGGCGGTATGTTCAGTGAATTGCAGTTTCAATCGGCTGCGCTGCGGGGCGGACGCCAGCGGTTCGATCCGAAAACATGGCTTGCGCATATTGCCAGCCTGTCCGGTCTGCGCGCCGCCTAAGGCTTGGGTCGGCGGGCACCTTGCGCCCGTATCGCCCACGCATTGCCATAAACCGCCCCCGGGAAACGCCTACCGCATTTGCCGGCTTTTCATTATAATGGACATGGGCAGCCTGACACCGTAAAGCACAACCGTTTGCCCCTGCCCCAAAAACCGGAGTGCCCCCATGTCAGATGACCGCCTTATCGTTGCCCTTGATGTTCCTCATGCCGTCGCGGGGTTGGAACTTGCGCAAAAACTTGGCGACAGCGTCGGGTTTTACAAGATCGGGCTGGGGATGCTGACCACAGGTGGGCTTGGCCTTGCCAACGAGCTGATCCAAGAGCACGGCAAACGCGTCTTTCTTGATATGAAGCTGTTCGACATCGGGGCGACGGTCGAAGCCGCTGTGCGCGGTCTGGCCCAGTTCGATCTGGATTTCCTGACCGTCCACGGCGACCCTCATGTTGTGCGCGCCGCAATGGAAGGGGCCGCAGGATCGCGGACCAAAATCCTTGCCGTGACGATTTTGACATCGCTTGACCGCGCTGACCTTGATGCCGCATTGATCCAGCAAGGCGACATTCCAGATTTGGTCGCAACCCGCGCGGGCCGCGCGCTTGAGGCGGGTGCAGATGGCGTCATTGCCTCTCCTCAAGAAGCCGCGCTGATCCGTGCGCTGCCCCAGTCCGAGGGAAAGCTGATTGTCACACCCGGTGTGCGCCCCCAAGGCGCGGCCTTGGGCGATCAAAAACGTGTCGCAACCCCGCATCAGGCCATCAAAGACGGCGCAGACCATATCGTGGTGGGCAGACCGATCTGGCAAGCCGCCGATCCAAGCGCTGCCGCACGCGCTGTACTGGCCGAATTGCCTTAATCCCGCCACCATTAACCCTTGACTGTGCTTAATGGGTAACAGACCGACTTTTACTGTCGTAATACGGGAATTCAACCTTTGTATCCCGGGAATGCTATGGCAACCTTACTTTGGTGATACTCCCCGACGAACTGGTTCTTCCTGATGTTCGTCACCTCCCCCCGCTGGTTGCGGGGGGCTCTTTTTTCCTCCCCCTCCTCATGCGGCTTTCTGCGACCTTGTCAGTGACGCCTCGTCATGTGCGGGATACAGCTGTGGCGCGCAGTGGGTGGCTGGCCGGACCACGACACACCGCCCCTGCTGCCCCACGTAACGGCACCGCCGTTCCATGCCCTGATCAACCATATACTTAAGTATTAGGTGATTACTGCCCGTGGAACGCCATGTTCAAACCGGGCAGCCTGCGGTATCTTGCCAGCATCATCCGTAGGCCCATATATCCCTTATGCCCGCACTTTGCCGCGATTGCCTGACCCAGATATCACCCGCGCGCCGATGTTCGGTTTGCGGCAGCCCCCGTGTCATGTCCCATCCTGAACTGTTCGACCTGTCCATCGCCCATATGGATTGCGATGCCTTTTATGCGTCCGTCGAAAAACGCGACAACCCTGCGTTGAATGGCAAACCCGTTATCATCGGGGGTGGACGGCGCGGCGTGGTCTCTACCGCCTGTTATATCGCGCGAATCAAGGGTGTTAGGTCGGCAATGCCTATGTTTCAGGCACTCAAGCTTTGCCCCGAAGCCGTGATCATCAAGCCGCGCATGGACGCCTATGTCGAAGCGTCGCGCGCCATTCGCGCAATGATGGAGGAACTGACCCCCGCCATCGAGCCGCTGTCGCTGGACGAGGCGTTTCTGGATATGACCGGCACAACGAAACTGCACGGCGCACCGCCCGCCGTTATGCTGGCAAAGCTAGTCCGGCGTATGAAAACCGAACTGGGCCTGACAGGGTCAATCGGGCTATCCCATAACAAGTTCCTCGCCAAAGTCGCGTCTGATCTGGATAAACCGCATGGCTTTTCGATCATCGGCCAAGACGAGACGATGGCATTTTTGCACGACAAACCCGTGAGCATGATCTGGGGCGTAGGTGCCGCAACGCTGGCATCCCTGAACAAGGCCGGCATTCAGACCTTTTCCGACCTGCTGAGGTGGGAAAAGACCGACCTGATCGCGCGGTTTGGCAGCATGGGCGACCGGTTGTGGCATCTCGCGCGCGGCCAAGATAAACGCCGCGTTTCGTCCCATGAGCCGATGAAATCGATCAGCAACGAAACCACCTTTAACGACGACACATCGGACCCCGATCTGTTGGACGGGCATTTGTGGCGCATGGCACAAAAAGTTGCTGACCGTGCCAAGGCCAAAAACTTGGCGGGCCGTGTTGTTGTTCTCAAGCTCAAACGGGCGGATTTTTCCCTGATCACGCGGCGTGTGTCACTGTATGACCCGACACAATTGGCCGACCGCATTTACCGCACCGCACGTGGGCTGTTTGACCAACTGAATGATCCTGGCCCCTATCGCCTGCTGGGCTGCGGGATTTCCGACCTTAGCAATGCCGATGGCGCGGATCTGTCGGGTGATCTACTGGACCCCGATGCCGGGCGGCGCGGCAAAGCCGAACGGGCCACCGACGCGATTCGCAATCGGTTTGGCGACAAGGCCATCGTCAAAGGCCGCGCGCTGCGCTGATTATTCTGCCGCCAAGGGGACACGCTCCTGCCCGATCAACGCAATTTCGGCCACAACAGTTTGCAGCGCCTTTTGCACGTCCTCGAAATTGTCATTCGGCTGCACCAAGGCTTCGTTCATATAGAGTGATCGATCCAATTCGATCTGAACGGCGTGCTGCCCGCGCAACGGCCGCCCATAGGCTTGGGTGATATACGCCCCGGCGAAAGGCGTGTTCCGCGCTACATTAAACCCCACGCTGGTAAACGCCGCCTCGATCCGGTCAACCACATCACCGCTGGCCGCGGCCCCGAAACGATCCCCCAACACAACGTCGGGCCGCTTCAAACCTTGCCGTGCCACACCCGCTACCGCCTCATGGGGCATGGAATGGCAATCCACCAGCACGGCCTGCCCATGACGCCGATGCGCGGCATCCAGTAAGCCCTGCAACATGGCATGATAGGGCCGCCAACAGGTATCAATGCGCATTTCAGCCTCTTCCAGCGTGATTTTACCCCGATAAATCGCGCGGCCATTCGCAACGACGCGCGGAATCACCCCAAGGCCGGATGCCACACGCGGATTATGCCCCTGTCGGCGCACCCCCTCGATCAACGCGGGGTCCAGTTCTTCACGGGCGCGGTTCAAATCGATATAGGCGCGCGGTGCACCAGCCATCAAAAGCGGCGCACCATAATGCGGGGCCGCATTAAACAACACATCAACGAACGCATCCTCGGACGAGCGGATCGTATGATCGTCCAAAACAGTGGAATTCAGGAAAGAAGCGCTGTAATTACGCCCCGAATGAGGGGACGCGAACACCACACAAGACAGGTTCCGATCGGGGTGAATGACGTCGTACGAGGGGTGTGGCATGGGGGCACCTTTCAAAAACCATACTAACGCATGTTTTTACAAAGCCAAAACCCCTTGATCATACCTGCGACTCTATTTATAGACCCCGCTACCGGCGCGTAAATTTCGCGCCCCGTTTTTGTTTGGGGTGCTGGTTTTCGTGTTACATAGGGGGTGATTAGCTCAGCGGTAGAGCACTTCGTTGACATCGAAGGGGTCACTGGTTCGATCCCAGTATCGCCCACCACCTAATTCATTGGCCTCGCATCGCGGGGCTGCCCGCAACCCGGCGCTGGCCCGCGCCACGACACAGGAGAACGACCATGAAGGTTCGCAATTCGCTCCGCTCGCTCAAGAACCGGCACCGTGACTGCCGCGTTGTGCGTCGCAAAGGCCGCGTTTACGTAATCAACAAAACGCAGCGCCGGTTCAAAGCCCGTCAGGGTTAAGAACTGCTCGCAAACAATTACAAAAGGCCGCTCCTTCGGGGGCGGCTTTTTTTGTTTGGGGGGGATGGATGCCAGCCGTGTTGGGCCAAGTTTCCAATCGTGGCCAACCGGGACCCGTCCGCCAACAGCGCATAACGATTTCGCAAAAATATGGAATACACGCCCGATTTCAGGCGGCAATAGAATCTGGCGGTGGCTATAACGTTCACATGTTATTTGACCTCCCAGATCACGGTACGCTTTACCAAGCGCTTTTGGCGCGCGATGCCGACTATGACGGTCAGGCCTATGTTGGCGTGGCGACAACCGGCGTATTTTGTCGCCTTACCTGTCCGGCGCGAAAGCCGAAATCAGAGAATTGCACATTCTATGCCTCTGTTGGAGCGTGCATCGAAGCGGGGTTTCGTGCTTGCAAGCGGTGCCATCCTCTTGAGCCGATGGCATCTGCTGATCCGGCAATAGGCGCGTTACTTGCGGCGCTTGAGGCCCGGCCAGAGTATCGGTGGTCAGAGGGCGACATCGCCCGCTTGGGCTTTGATCTGTCCACCATCCGGCGCAGTTTCAAGCGACAGTTTGGGATGACCTTTCTTGAAATGGCGCGGCAACGGCGGCTGCGCGGCGGGTTTGAAACCATCTCGGACGGGGGCAAGGTGATCGATGCGCAGATTGATGCGCGCTTTGAATCGGCCAGTGCGTTTCGCGCGGCATTTGCCCAGCTTTTGGGGCGTGCGCCCGGCACCCTTGATAGCTCTGCTATGCTTTACGCGGATTGGATCGCGACACCCTTGGGGGACATGATTTCGGTCAGCGATGAATCACAACTGCATTTGCTGGAGTTTGTGGATCGCAAGGCGTTAAAGGCCGAGCTGAGCAAACTTGATAAACTGACAAAAGGGCGGATCGGCATCGGGAAAACCGCAATTGGCGCGCTGATCAAAGTTGAGCTGGCTGCGTTTTTCGACGGAACATCCCCCAAGTTTACCACGCCACTTGCCTATCATGGTGCGCCCTTCGCGCGGCGTGTCTGGGATGAGCTACGACAAATCCCGCCGGGCGTCACGTTCAGCTATTCCCAGATCGCCGCCCGCATCGGCAGACCCACGGCAACACGTGCCGTTGCCCGCGCGAACGGCGCAAACCAGATCGCGCTTGTCGTGCCTTGCCACCGCGTCATCGGGGCCGATGGCTCCCTAACCGGCTATGGCGGCGGGTTGTGGCGCAAGCAAAAGCTTCTCGAAATCGAGAGGCATTACAAGCAACAAGCCAATGAAAGCACCATGTCATGAACCAGTCCGAAAAAGCCGATCACTTCAAGTCGTTGCATGTGAAAGGCACCCCTCTCGTGTTATATAATATCTGGGACGCTGGCGGGGCCAATACGCTGTCCAAAGCCGGTGCGGCAGCAGTCGCGACAGGAAGCTGGTCCGTGGCTGCGGCGCACGGTTATGACGACGGTGAGGCTATTCCATTGGCATTTGCGTTGCAGATCGTAGAGCGCATCGCGCAAGCAACCGACCTTCCGCTGACGGTAGATTTTGAGGGCGGTTATTCGGCTGACCCGGAACAAGTTGCCGAGAACACGAGAAAAGTCATCATAGCGGGTGCTGTTGGCGTCAACTTTGAGGATCAAGTCGTGCAAGGTGACGGCCTGTATTCGATTTCGACGCAGGTCGCCCGGATCAAAGCCATGCGTAAGGCCGCTGAAAGCGAAGGCGTGCCGTTGTTCATCAACGCACGAACCGATCTGTTCCTTGGCACCGATCCGGCAGCCCATCCCGCACAAGTTGCCGAGGCCATCGATCGCGCTGCGGCTTATGCCGAGGCGGGTGCCGATGGCTATTTCGTTCCGAGGCTGACCGATCTTGCCCTGATCGAACAGATCGTTGGCCAGATAAGTCTTCCTGTGAATGTCATGATGATGGGCGAATTGGCATCGATCAAGGAAGTTGCCAGTGCCGGTGTCGCCCGCGCGAGCTTTGGTCCGGGGCCAAATTTTAGTGCGATGTCTGATTTGACCGAACGGTTCAACGCGTTGAAGTAGGCCGGCCCTGAATTTCACAAAGAGTTGCACCACCAAGGCAAAGCGGACGTCCCCCTGCGTCATCTCCCTCTTGCGCTCCCCCCCACACGCCCTAGGTTCTCACCAGACATAATGACAAAACCAAGAGGGATCTCCATGACTGATCTGCCCGACTATACCCCCCCCGCCGTCTGGAAATGGGAGCCCGGAAACGGCGGTAAATTCGCCAATATCAACCGCCCCGTTGCAGGGTCGACCTCAGAGAAAGAGCTGCCGGTAGGCAAGCATCCGATCCAGCTGTATTCGCTGGCAACGCCTAACGGCGTCAAGGTTACTGTCCTGCTGGAAGAGCTGCTGGCCGCAGGTCACGAGGGTGCGGAATATGATGCTTGGTTGATCAACATTGGCGAGGGCGACCAGTTCGGCTCGGGCTTTGTCGAGGTGAACCCGAATTCGAAAATCCCTGCGATGATGGATCGTTCCGGTGACAAACCGCAGCGCATTTTCGAATCCGCATCCATGATGCTGCATCTGGCAGAAAAGTTTGGCGCGTTCCTGCCCACAGACCCAAGCCAGCGCACTGAATGTATGTCTTGGTTGTTCTGGCAAATGGGCAGCGCGCCGTATCTTGGCGGTGGTTTCGGCCATTTCTACGCCTATGCGCCGGTCAAAATAAAATATTGCATCGACCGTTTCGCGATGGAAACCAAACGTCAGTTGGACGTTCTTGACCGCCACCTTGCCGACAACGAATACATGGCGGGCGAATATTCCATTGCCGATATGGCGATCTGGGCATGGTATGGCCAGCTTGTTTTGGGACGTCTGTACGAGGCCGCCGAGTTCCTTGATGTGGCATCGTATAAGAACGTCATGAAGTGGGCCGAAAAGATCGACGCACGCCCTGCAGTCACACGTGGCCGCATGGTGAACCGCGCCTTTGGCGAGCCTGAAACGCAGCTGCACGAGCGTCATGACGCCAGCGATTTCGACACAAAAACCCAAGACAAAATCGGGTCTGACACATAAGCACAACGCGTTTTGCCGCTGTTTCGGCGGCAAAACGCTCCCTTAGTCTTTTAGTCAAGAATTCCTTGCTTGCCGGCCCCAAATCTGTTTCTTACTGAATCTGTAAATTTACTAAAACAGATGGATATACACATGACCCTGACAAAACCCGCTTTTGCTGCCGTGCTTTTAGCCTCAGTCGCCATGCCCGCTTTTGCCGAGGGACAGTTGAACCTGTATTCTTCGCGTCACTACGACACCGACGAAAAACTGTATTCCGACTTTACCGATCAAACCGGCATCACCATCAACCGCATCGAAGGCAAAGCCGACGAACTGCTGGCCCGTATGCAAGCCGAGGGCGCGAATTCCCCCGCTGATGTCATGATCACAGTCGATACAAGCCGTCTGGCCCGCGCCAAAAACATGGGTCTGCTGCAATCCGTGGACAGCGACATTCTTGAGGATCGCATCCCTTCCAACCTGCAAGACAACGACAACCAATGGTTCGGCTTTTCACAACGCTCGCGGATCATCTTCTATGCCAAAGACACAGTTGATACGCCGCCCATGACCTATCTCGAGCTGGCCGATCCAGCCTACAAGGGCAAGGTCTGCATCCGGTCTTCCTCGAACTCGTACAACCAGACTTTGTTGGCCGCGATTGTCACCCACCACGGTGAAGAAGAAGCAACCGCATGGGCACAGGGCGTTGTCGACAACATGGCACGCGCACCTCAGGGCGGTGACACAGACCAGCTGCGTGGGATTGTATCGGGCGAATGCGAAATCGCTGTATCCAACACCTACTATTTTGCACGGGCCTTGCGCACAGACGTTTCGGGCGTCAGCGCCGATATCGCTAAAATCGGTTGGGTCTTCCCAGACCAAGACGGCACAGGCGCGCATATGAACCTGTCCGGCGCAGGTGTTGCCGTCAACGCGCCAAACCGTGACAACGCGGTGAAGTTCCTCGAATACCTGTCGTCCGACAGTGCTCAGGCCTATTTCTCGGCCGGGAATGACGAATTCCCAGCGGTCAAAGGTGTGGAGCTGGCTGAATCAGTCGCCAAACTGGGTGAGTTCAAAGCAGACGAGGTGAACCTGTCAGAAGTGGCAGAGAACATTCCAACCGCCCAAAAGATCTTTGACGCGGTTGGCTGGGAATAAACTCTAACCCCCACGCATAACGAACAAGAGGCCGCGTCGAAGCATCTTCGGCGCGGTCTTTTACTGTCCGGCCCCGACCGTGGCGGAAACCATCAGACGTTTTTGAAACCTCAGCGCTGGCGTCCGACCTGCCGACAGATCAGGATCACCGGCAGCAACCCCATCGCAACGATCACCAAAGATGGCACGGCAGCACCTTCTAGGCGTTCGTCACTGGCCAGACGGTACGCCTGCACCGCAAGCGTGTCATAGTTGAACGGCCGCATGATCAGCGTCGCGGGCAGTTCCTTCATCACATCGACAAAGACGATCAACAGCGCGGTCAGCAGGCTGGGCGTCAGGATCGGCAGATGCACCCGGCGCAAGGTGCCAATCGGCGTTTCGCCCAAAGACCGTGCCGCCGAATCCATGTTGGCATGCACCATCGCCTGCCCACCCTCGTACGCCCCCAAGGCCGCTGCCAGAAAGCGCACCATATAGGCCGCGACCAGCAGCCAGATCGACCCTGTCACCAACAGCCCGGTCGAGATGCCAAAGGTGCTGCGCATCCATGCATCCAACATGTTGTCAAAGGCCGCAAACGGCACCAGCAAGCCCACTGCGATAACACCACCGGGGACCGCATAACCCAAACGCGCCACATAAGCCGCCGCGTTGGAAACGCCACCCGGGCGCAGGCGTTGAAAGAACCCGACGCAGACCGCCGCCGTGACAGTGACGACCGCCGCAACGCCTGCCAAAGTGGCCGAGTTGCGGATAAAACCAAGATAGCGGGGGCTCAGAAGATCCTGCTCGGACCCTAGCCCCATGAAAACCAAGATCACAACTGGCAGCACCGCGCCCAAAAGCACCGGCACACCGCAAGCAATAAATGCCACCGCCGCACGCCATCCGGTCAATTGCACCGGCGGCATCGCAACAGCGCGGCGCGAGGGGTCGTGATATTTCGCCTTACCGCGCTGAACCCTCTCAAGCATCGCAAGCAACAACGCAAAGCTGAGCAAGCACAGCGCAAGCTGCGCCGCACCCGCCCTGTCAAACAGGCTGAACCAGCTGGTGTAGATACCCGTCGCAAAGGTCTGGACGCCGAAATAGGCGACTGTCCCAAAGTCCGCGATTGTCTCCATCACGGTCAGCAACACACCGCCCGCGATCGCGGGACGCGCCAGTGGCAGGCTGACCTTGTAGAACGCAGCCCAAGCACTGCTGCCCAAGGCACGTGCCGCCAGAAAGGTCGTGGCCGACTGCTGCAAAAACGCGGCGCGGGCCAGCAGATACACGTAAGGATAAAGCACCAAGATCAGCATCAGGGCAGCGCCGCCCAGTGATCTGATCTCGGGGAACCAATAGTCGCGCGGACCCCAGCCGGTCACATCGCGGAGCGTCGTTTGCACAATGCCCGGATGATCCAAGACATGGGTGTAGGCATAGGCCAGCACATAGGCCGGAAAGGCCAACGGCAGCACCAGCGCGATTTCGAGGATTTTGACCCCGGCAAAGCGCGTCATGGTGACCAGCCATGCGGCCCCGACCCCCACGGAAAACGTGCCCAAAGCAACAAAGACCACCAAAAGAAGCGTGGTCCCCGCATAGCCCAGCAGAACCGTATCAACCAAATGCCGAACCGTGTCCGTGCCCCCCACAAGGGCGGCCAACACCACAGCGAGCATCGGCAGGGCGCAGGCGGCTGCAATCATCACCGCAACCGTCGCAAGCCCCCGCAGCCCGTCACGGGGGGCCTTGATGGCAAATTCAGCAGGGGTTTTCTGGCGCATGGTCATAAATTCGGTTTCGACTATTTTAGTCGAGAATACCAGCGGGGTGCGCAAAATTATCGTGCCACACGGTGCGGCGTGGTGCCGCCTTCGGCGAGGATATTTAAGAGCCAGAGAAGCGGGGCGGGGTTAGTCGTAGCTGCGTTGGTCTTCGATCACGAGGCCGTCTTTTGGCAGGGTGTCGGGGGCGCTGATCACGATCTTGCCTTTAAGCTTGAGCACGTTGACCACGGTTTGCGCGTAGGCATCAGCATCGCCACCGTTGGATTCGATGTGCACGGTCATCACGTCTTGTTCACCGGCGCGGCTGGCGACCACGCGGGCCTTGGTGATCTCGGGGTGGTGGGCAACGAGGGCTGCGACCTGTTCGGGGCGCACAAACATGCCTTTGATCTTGGTGGTTTGATCGGCGCGGCCCATCCAGCCTTTGATGCGCATATTGGTCCGGCCGCAAGGCGATGTGCCGGGCAGGATGGCGCTGAGGTCACCCGTGGCAAAGCGGATCAGCGGGTAGTCGGGGTTAAGCGTGGTCACGACGACTTCGCCAACTTCGCCAGCGGGGACCGGATTACCAGTGCCGGGGGTGACTATTTCGACGATGACATTTTCATCGACGATCATCCCGTCCATCGCTGTCGTTTCATAGGCGATGTTGCCCAGATCGGCAGTCGCGTAGCTTTGCAAGCAAGTGATGCCACGGCCGGTGTAATAGTCACGCAGGGACGGGAACAGTGCGCCGCCGCCAACAGCGGCCTTCATGATGCCGAGGGTCACGCCCATCTCGTCGGCTTTTTCGAGGATGATCTTGAGATAGTCGGGCGTACCTGCATATGCGGTTGTGCCGACATCGCGCGCGGCAATGACCTGAAGTTCGGTTTGGCCCGTCCCTGCGGGCAACACGGCGGCACCGACAGCTTGGGCACCGGATTCAAAGATCATGCCGGCCGGCGTCAGGTGATAGCCAAAGCAGTTTTGCACAATGTCACCCGCACCGATGCCAACGGCATGCAAAAACCGGCCCATACGCCACCAGTCAGGCGCGTTCGAGGACGGCTCATAAATCGGGCCCGGCGATTGGAACACATGGGTAAAGCCATGGGCAGGCTTGGTCGTAAAGCCGCCAAAGGGGGCGGCCGCCGCCTGTGCTTTGCCGATCTCGGACTTGCGCAACACTGGCAAAGCCGCAAGCGCATCCGCGCTTGTGATGGCTGCAGGATCGACGCCGTCCAATGATCCAGCATATCCGGGCAGTGTTTTGGCGCGGGCGATCTGGGCGGGCAATGCCTGTGCCATATCGGCGGCGCGCGCCGCGCTGCTGCGGGTTTCGAGATCATCAAAGTGGGACGTCGGTGCCATGTTGCTTACTCGCAATTCATGTGAAGTTCAGGATCGGCGGCAAAGGTCGTTTTAGCTGAGCCAGCGCTTGCGGCGGCGGTAACTGCGCACGTCGCGAAAAGATTTGCGGCCTTCGTCGGACATGCCAAGATAGAATTCCTTAACATCCTGGTTCTCGCGCAGATCGGCAGCAGGGCCGTCCATAACCACACGGCCGGATTCCAGGATATAGCCGTAATGCGCAAAACGCAGGGCGACATTGGTGTTCTGTTCAGCCAACAAGAAGGTCACGCCTTCGTTTTCGTTCACTGATTTCACGATCTCGAAGATCTGTTCAACCAACTGCGGGGCAAGGCCCATCGACGGCTCGTCCAGCAGGATCGTTTCGGGGCGTGACATCAACGCGCGGCCAATCGCGCACATCTGTTGTTCGCCACCCGAAGTATAGCCGGCTTGCGATTTGCGGCGTTCACGCAGGCGTGGGAAATAATCATACACCATCTCAAGGTCGCGGGCGATTGCGGCCTTACCGTCGCTGCGGGTATAGGCCCCGGTCAGCAGGTTTTCTTCGATGGTGAGGTGTTCAAAACAATGCCGGCCTTCCATGACCTGCACGACACCGCGTTTGACCATCTCGGCGGGATCGGAACTGTGCACTGGTTCGTTGCGGTATTTGATCGACCCTTTGGTGACCTCGCCCCGTTCGGAATGCAGCAGGTTCGAAATCGCCTTGAGCGTCGTCGTTTTGCCCGCGCCATTGCCGCCGAGCAAGGCAGTGATGCCGCCCTTGGGGACCTTCAGGCTCACGCCCTTGAGCACCAGAATGACCGAGTTATAGATCACTTCGATATTGTTGACCTCAAGAAGGGTCTCGACCTGCGCGTCGGGCGTTGGGGTGGCGTCCAGCATGGGTGTCTCTTTCATAGATGGCGGTTGTCGGGATGCGGCGACTGTGCCGCCGCATCCCAAGTCAAAGGCTTAACTTAGCAGCCCGGCGTGATACCGGATTCAGCTGCGAATGCAGCCGCATCTTCTGCGATCAGCGGTGTCAGCACGTCTTGGTCAGACTGCTCGTAGCCTGTGATCAAGCTCCAGCTGTCGGCAGCGGCATCCCACTGGGATACGGCAACAAGACCGTTACCACCGTGGTTTTCACAGGACACAGTGAACTCGGGACCAAAGTTCGGCAGGCCCAAACCGGCCATCTTCGCTTCGGTGATTTCCAATGCTTCCATACCGTCACGCATTTGTGCAGGTGTCAGCGCCTTGGTGTTGTGGATACCTTGGGCTGTTTTCGCAGCTTCGGCAGCCAACATCGCAGCATACAGACCACGGTTGTACAAAGCTGTACCGATCTGGTCGCCTGCGCCGGCAGCTTTGCCCGCGTCGACAACAAACTTCTGGATGTCCGCAAACACGGGGAAGTCATCGCCAACATTGTGGAACGTCAATGCTTTGTAGCCGTTGGCCTTTTCGCCCGCAGGACGTACGTCGTTTTCAGAACCGGACCACCAGATGCCCATGAACTGATCCATTGGGTAACGGATGTTTGCCGCTTCCTGAATGGCAACCTGGTTCATAACGCCCCAGCCGTACATGATGACGTTGTCAGGCTTTTCGCGACGGATTTGCAGCCACTGCGATTTCTGTTCCTGACCTGGGTGGTCAACGGGCAGCAAGGACAGTTCAAAACCGTGCTTTTTGCTCAGCTCTTCCAGCGTGCGGATTGGTTCTTTGCCATAGGCAGAGTTGTGGTAAACCAACGCGATTTTTTTGCCTTCAAGGCTGCCACCGTTCACGTCCAGCAGGTGCTTGACCGCAACCGATGCGCCATCCCAGTAGTTCGCAGGGTAGTTAAAGATGTTCTTGAACACGGAACCGTCTTTGGCCGAGGTCCGGCCATAGCCCATCGAGTGTACAGGAATGCCGTCAGCTGTCGCTTTGGGGATCAGCTGATAGGTGATGCCTGTGGACAGCGGTTGATAGACCAACGCGCCTTCGCCCTTGGTGCTTTCATAGCATTCCACACCTTTTTCGGTGTTATAGCCGGTTTCGCATTCGATCATACGGATCGGCTCGCCACCGATGCCGCCATCGCGTTCATTCAACAGCGTGAAATAATCCGCGTAACCATCGGCGAACGGAATGCCGTTGGCGGCGTAAGGGCCGGTGCGGTAGCTCAGCGATGGAAAGACAAGCTCTGCCATTGCGGGGCCAGCGGCCAGCGTAACGCCAAGCGCCAGTGTGGTCAGTTTCAGTTTCATGTTCATCGGTGTTTCCTCCCTGGATATGTCCGATCATGCCGGGTTTGCCCGGTCGTCTTCTTCGACGAGGGTCTCCTCCCCCTCGCCATGTGCCGCCCCCTTAGTGCGGGAAGGGCCACAATCTCAGTTTTTCCTTGGCGACGCGCCATAGCTGCGCAAGGCCGTGTGGTTCTGCGATCAGGAACACGATAATCAGCCCCCCGACGATCACAAGCTGCAAATGCGCCACGATATCCGTGGGCCAGCCCAGCCAGTCCACGCCAACGATCTTAAGCACGACCGGCAGCAGCACCAGAAACGCGGCACCGGCAAAGCTGCCAAAGATCGACCCAAGTCCGCCGATGATAATCATGAACAGCACGAGGAATGATTTCTGAATGCCGAACACTTCGCCAACTTCGACCGCACCCAGATAGATCGCAAAGAACAACGCGCCCGAGATGCCGATAAAGAACGAAGACACCGCAAAGGCCGTCAGCTTGGCCCGCAACGGGTTCACCCCGATGATTTCAGCCGCGATGTCCATATCACGGATCGCCATCCATTTGCGGCCCACCGACCCACGGGTCAGGTTGCGTGCCACATAGGCGCTAAAGATCACGAACATCAGACAGAACAGATAGGTCGCCCAGGCTTGGGTATTCGCACCCGTGATGTTGATGCCAAGGAACGTGCGTTCCGGTGCGCTGATCTGACCAGAGGCCGAATAGTTGTAGAACCACGGCACCCGGTTGAACAGCCACACAAGAAAGAACTGCGCCGCCAATGTCGCCACCGCGAGGTAGAACCCCTTGATCCGCAAGGATGGCAAACCGAACAGCACGCCGACCGCCGCTGTGACAAGCCCGGACAGCAAAACATGTACCAACATGCTGACATCCGGAAAACTGGTCATCAGCTTGTAGCAGGCATAGGCCCCCACCGCCATGAAACCACCGGTACCAAGGCTGACCTGCCCGCAATACCCGACCAGAATGTTCAACCCGATCGCCGCAATGGCATAGATCAGGAAAGGCAGGAAAAGCGAGTTCACCCAGTAGTCGTTGATCATAAACGGGATCACGGCAATGGCGATGAACAGCACAAAGTAATAGCGGTACCGGTCAAACTTGATCGGAAACGTCTGGCTGTCTTCTGCATAGGAAGAACTGAAATCCCCTGATTCACGATAAAGCATCAGACGCGCCCCTCATTCCAAATGGTTTTATATCCTGGGGTCCGGGGCAACGCCCCGGTCCGACGATTGCCGTGACTACACGCGTTCAATGATCTTCTCCCCAAACAAGCCTTGCGGACGGAACACGAGGAAAATCAGCGCCAACATATAGGCAAACCAGTTCTCGGTCGCACCGCCAAGGAAAGGCGCACCAATCAGGAATTCGAACAGTTTCTCACCCACACCGATGATCAAGCCGCCCACGATGGCACCGGGGATCGAGGTAAACCCGCCCAGCATCAACACCGGCAAAGCCTTGAGCGCGATCAGCGACAGCGAAAACTGCACGCCCGATTTCGTACCCCACATGATGCCGGCAACAAGCGCAACAAACCCCGCCAACGACCACACCAAGATCCAGATAAAGTTCAGCGAAACCCCGACCGACAAAGCCGCCTGATGGTCATCCGCCACAGCCCGCATGGCGCGGCCCTGCTTGGTATATTGCGCGAACATGACCAACCCGATGACCAGCAACGCCGCAATAATGCTCGCTACGATATCAAGGTTGTCGATAAAGAAGCCGTAGCCCAACGCCTCGAACGTGGTCTCGTCGATCCACATGTTGATGCCCTGCGGCAGGCCAACGTCCATCGATTTGATGTCAGACCCCCACATCAGATCGCCAACACCTTCAAGGAAATAGGCCAGACCGATGGTCGCCATGAACAGGATAATCGGTTCTTGTCCTACCAGATGGCGGAATACCAACCGCTGCACGGCATAGGCCAGCGCGATCATCACAACCATTGTCAGCAAAATCGCCAGAAACGCCGGAACGTTCCAGCCAAAGTGATGCACATCGGTGCCGAAAACGGCATTGATCAAGTGGCTAAACGGCACCTGTCCGTCCATGATCCCGGCCAACGTCAACGCCGCAAAAAGCGCCATAACCCCTTGGGCATAGTTGAAAATGCCGGATGCTTTGTAAATCAGAACAAAGCCCAACGCGACAAGCGCATAAAGCACCCCCGCCATCAGACCGTTCGCGGTTACCTCTAGGGCAAAGGCCAGTTGCTCAGGCATATCAGACCCTCCAGTTCGCAAAATTTAGGTCAAAATCAGTCATCATGTGCGACCCCCAGATAGGCGTCGATGACGTCTTGGTTGTTGCGCACGTCATGCGGCGTGCCGTCACCGATCTTTTTGCCGTAATCCATCACGACCACGCGGTCGCTCAAATCCATGACCACGCCCATGTCGTGTTCGATCAGAACAATCGTCGTGCCGAATTCGTCATTCACATCCAGAATAAAGCGGCTCATGTCCTCTTTTTCCTCGACGTTCATGCCCGCCATCGGTTCATCCAACAACAAGATCGACGGCTCGGCGGCCAATGCACGGGCCAGCTCGACCCGTTTCTTCAAGCCATAAGACAGACGCGACACCGGCGTCTTGCGGATCGCCTGAATCTCGAGGAAATCGATGATTTTCTCGGCGACTTCGCGGTTCGCTGTCTCTTCGCGCTCTGCTTTACCCTTCCAGAGGGACTGCCAGAACAGGCCGGTTTCCATATGGGTCAACCGGCCGGTCATAACGTTATCCAGAACGCTCATCCCTTCGAAAAGGGCGATGTTTTGAAACGTCCGGGCAATGCCCTGCTGCGCCACCTGAAACGGTTTCATCGGCGCGCGGCGTGCGCCCTTGTACCAGACTTCGCCATCCTGCGGGACATAGAACCCACTGATCACGTTCAACATCGAGGATTTCCCCGCGCCGTTCGGCCCGATGATCGCACGGATTTCACCTTCGCGAATATCCAGCGAAATATCCTTAATCGCCTCTACGCCGCCGAACCGCAGGGTGATGTTTTTCATCTCCATCACCACCGGGCCGATCTGGCGACCATCCGCTGTGACGTAGCCGTCAGCCTGATCCTTCATGCTACACCCTCTTTCCAAATGGTCTTAAAATCCACTGCGCAACCATTGCGCCCGAACACTCCGCTCATGATGCTCATGCCGCAGCCTTCTTGCGATTGTCGGCGAATACCTTGGCATCGCGCACTTCCAATGTGGCCGCAATCGACCCCTTGCGCCCGTCCTCATAGGTCACTTCCGTGACCGTGCTGACCGACGGCGACCCATCGTAAAGCGCGTTGATGATATCTTCGAACTTTTCGCCAATCACCTTGCGGCGTACTTTGCGCGTGCGGGTCAGCTCACCGTCGTCGGCGTCCAGTTCTTTGTGCAGCACAACAAACCGATGCACCTGACAGCCCGACAGCATCTCGTCTTCGGCGATGGATGCGTTGACCTCTTCCACGTGGCTTTGGATCTGGTCCATCACCTGCGGATGCCGCGCCAGTTCTTGGTATGACGCATAGCCGATGTTGTTCCGTTCGGCCCAGTTACCCACCGCCGTCAGGTCGATGTTGATGAACGCGGTGCATTCCGAACGGCCATTGCCAAAGACAACCGCCTCCAGAATATTCGGAAAGAACTTGAGCTTGTTTTCAACGTATTTCGGCGCGAACAGGCTGCCATCGGCCATTTTGCCAACGTCCTTGGCGCGGTCGATGATGCGCAGGTGGCCTGTGCTTTCCTCGATAAAGCCCGCGTCGCCGGTGGCGACCCAACCTTCGGCATCCTTCGTGTCTGCCGTGCTTTCGGGGTTCTTGTAATATTCGACGAAAACACCGGGGCTGCGGTAAAACACCTCGCCGTTGTCGGCGATTCTCAACTCGACACCCGGGCAGGTCACACCAACCGTGTCACTGCGCACTTCACCATCTGGCTGCGCTGTGATGAACACGGTCGCTTCAGTCTGGCCGTACAGTTGTTTCAGGTTGATCCCCAGCGAACGGTAGAAATCAAAGATCTCAGGGCCGATTGCCTCGCCCGCCGTATAACCCACACGCACGCGGCTCAGGCCAAGGGTGTTTTTCAGCGGGCCATAGATCATCAATTCGCCCAAACCGTATTTCAGCCGGTCCATTAGACCTACGGGTTTGCCATCCAGAATGGCCGGCCCGACCTTGCGTGCGACCTTCATAAAGCGGTCGAACAACCACTTCTTGAAACGGCTCGCGTCTTCCATGCGGATCATGACGCTGGTCAGCTGTGTTTCAAACACCCGCGGCGGCGCAAAATAATATGTCGGCCCGATTTCGCGCAGATCGACATGCATCGTGTCAGCGGATTCGGGGCAGTTTGTGCAGAACCCTGTCCAAAGCGCCTGACCCACGGAAAAGATGAAATCGCCAACCCATGCCATCGGCAGATAGGCAAGAATGTCATCAGTCTGGCGCAGACCATCAAATTCCGACGACGACTTGGCCGTCTCGATGATGTTGCGGTTGCTTAGCACAACGCCCTTGGGCTTGCCCGTGGTGCCCGAAGTATAAAGCATCACGCCGGTGCTGTCGTAATTTAGCTTCGCCTGACGCGCTTCAAGCTCCTTGATCTGCTTGTCGCGGGCTTTGCGGCCCATTTCCTGAACGGCAGTATACTGGTCCAACGCGCTGTGGTCGTATTTACGCAAACCGCGCGGATCAAGATAGATGATGCGTTCGAACTGGGTCAGCTGATCCTCGACCTCAAGCACCTTGTCGACCTGTTCCTGATCGCCTGCGATGACAAACCGTGCGCCGCAGTGATCCAGCACATAGGCCATCTCTTCGGCGTTGGCGTCCTGATACAGCGGCACAGGCACGGCACCGACCATTTCGGCTGCCATCATTGCCCAGTACAGATACGGGCGGTTGCGACCGATAATGGCGATGAAATCGCCTTCTTTGGCACCCAGCTCAAGCAAGCCAAGGGCAAGCGCTTCTACCTCGTCGCGCGTTTGCGACCAGGTCCAGCTTTGCCAAATACCGAATTCTTTTTCGCGATACGCAGGCGCGTTCGCGAATTGCTTTGCATTGCGGTGCAACAACGCCGGAACGGACTGCGGTCCGTCGGCGCTCACAAGCTTGTAAGCCAAATGTCTTCCTCCCAAGTCCTGCTCTTTATCGGCAGGTCGATCGCTAATGCGATTCTGATGTCGCACCATGATGTTGATCACAGTCTGGCCGTCAACTTATTCTTAATGATTTCTCAATCCTTACGAATTGTTACGAGTGTCATTTTGACGGCGCGGGCTTTGCGCAGCCTTGTTGATGGTGATAGCCATTGCGCAACGAAAGGGGGGATCAGATGCAGTTCAACGACACGCAAACAAGCGCGATGACCGCTGCCGGGCTTAACCTGATTGCCCAGGCATTAACCATCTATGACGCTGATTTGCGGTTGGTTTTATGCAATGCGCCGTTCCAGCAAATGTTCAATCTACCGCCTGCATTTGTGACCCCCGGAGCGTCCTTCCAAGAAACCATCGGCCATTTGGCAAAGGGCGGCGAATATGGCGATGTGACCGACGTCGAGGCGTTTGTTGCCGAACGCGTGGTTCAGGCCCGCGCCTTTGAACCCCATTATATGGAGCGTACCCGCGCCAACGGGCGCACCATTTCCGTCGAAGGATCCCCCCTGCCCCAAGGCGGTTGGGTTACCGTTTATACCGACATTTCACGCACCAAGCAGCAAGAGGCGTTGTTGCGCGCGCGATCAGACGCGCTGTCGGGCCAGGTGATCGCCCATGCCGAAGAACTGGCCGCGACCAACCGCGAATTGGCCGCGATGAACAGCGCGCTGGAAGAGGCCAAGCGCCAGTTGACCCTGTCAGAAGCGCGCACCCGTTTGACCACCGAAATGATGCCCGCACATATCGCGCATGTCGATGCGCAAGGGCGCTATACCTATTCCAACCGCCGCCTCTATGCGGTGATGCCGGGGCGGCCCACCGAACTGGTCGGGCGCACAATCCGCGAGATCCTAGGCCCCCAAGCCCACGATAGCATCACCCCCTCGTTGACCCAGGCCTATGCGGGCAAGCAATCCATCGTTGAGTTTACAGACGAAGCAAGCGCCCGCCGTATCCGCGGTGCCTTTACCCCCGATAACAATGGCGGCGTCTATATTCTGTCGATGGATGTGACCGAAGAAACCCAAAACCGGACGGCCCTGCAACAAACCCGGCGGCGCGAATCCGCAGCGCAGGTTATTTCCGGCCTTGCGCATGATTTCTCGAACCTGCTGACGATCATTCTGGGGCTGCAATCCCGCCTTGGCAGGCTAGAGACCCTACCCGCTGCCGCCGGCCCCCTGATCGAAGGCACGTTGGCAGCCGCCCGCCGTGGCGGCACCTTGCTGAGCACAATTGCAGATATGACAGGGGCCCGGACACTGCGGCCCGCCGCCACATTGATCGACAGCCTGCTGTCAGACCTAAGCCTGCTGGCCAAACCGACCCTGCCCAAGGCCGTTGAATTGCGTATCAATAACCTCATCCCCGATCACCCCGTCTTGCTGGACAGCGGATTGGTGCAAGACGGGTTGCTGAACCTGATCCTGAACGCCCGCGATGCCTGCGGCATGGCAGGGGTGATCACGCTTGAGGCGCGTCTGGTGCATGACACATGGATTGAATTCGTTCTTCAAGACGACGGTCCGGGATTTTCGGCCTCAGCCTTGGAACACGGCTGCGCCCCGTTTTTCACCACCAAAGGTGCCGAAGGGTCCGGCCTTGGGCTGCCGATGGTGTATGACATGACAAAATCCGCAGGTGGCGATCTGCGGCTATCAAACACACCCACCGGTGCGCAAGTTACCATGCGACTGCCATACCGCATTGCCGTGCCCGCAACGACCGGGTTAGTCCTGCTTGTCGAGGACGCCGATGATCTGCGTGCGCTGGTGCGCGACATGCTGATGGGCATGGGCCATTCGGTTATCGAAGCATCCAGCGCAGACGAGGCCACCGCCCTGCTCGCCGATCTGCCCGATATTTCACTGATCCTGTCCGACATCCAACTGGTGGGCGAAGCAACCGGCCTTGATCTGGCCCAACGGCTCGGGCCTGACGCGCCGCCGCTGGTGCTGATGACATCGCTACCCGTCGATGACGCATTGTTTCTAAAGGCGCAAACCCTTGCACCTGTCTTGCGAAAACCGTTTGATACGGATGATCTGACCGCGCTTATTACGCCCGAAGGAATGGCCGCCCAATGACCCGCCCTCTTGTCACCATTCTGGACGATGAACCAGAAATCCGCAGCCTGCTGGCCGATGTGCTGGAAGAGGCCGGTTTTGACACACTTAGCTTTGGTCGCGCCCGCGCATTCGAGGCCGCGCTGGCGACCCACACCCCTGATGTGTGCCTCGTCGATCTGTCGTTGCCCGACACCGACGGGCTGACGCTGGTACACCGCTTGGCGCTAGAGCGCGGCGCAATCGTTATCATCATCTCGGGTCGCGCGCAGGTACAGGACCGCGTGACAGGGCTTGAGCTTGGGGCCGATGATTATATCATCAAACCCTTCGATCCGGCCGAGGTTGTCGCGCGCATTCGCGCCCGTATGCGCAGCGTCAAACCCGCGACGAAAACGGGAAACGTCGCCACGTTCAACGGTTGGACCGCGCATTTCGAACGTTACACTCTAGAGGACGAAGCAGGCACAGAAACCCCGTTCTCCCACGCCGAAGGTGAAGTTTTGCGTCTGTTTCTAGACGCACCCAAACGTCTGATCAGCCGCGCGCAAATGCAATCCAGCCTGGGCGGCGGGGCCTCAGAAAGCTTTGACCGCGCCATGGATGTGCGCATTTCCCGCCTGCGCACCAAGCTGCGCGAAGACCCAAAAAACCCGCAGCTGATCAAAACAATTTACGGTGCCGGATACATATTTTTGGGTGACGTCACATGGACCTGACCCCCTATCAAATTGGCCCTGACGACGCGGCATTGGCCGATCTTTTGACCCTCATGCGTGACTGTTTCGCCTATATGGAAGGGCGCATCGCCCCGCCCAGCTCTCTTGGAAAGGTTACGCAAACGTCCCTGCAAAAAACCGCATCCGAGGCAGAGGTTTGGTGCATCGGCACCCCGCCCATTGCCTGCATGATCCTGACGCCAAAACGCAGCTGCCTGTATCTGGGCAAAATCTGTGTCGCACCGACCCATCAACGCCTTGGCCTCGCGCGTCACTTGATTGATCACGCAACAGACCGCGCCCGCCAACTGCGGCTCACCACGCTAGAGCTTCAGACACGTGTCGAATTGGTCGATAATCACGCCACCTTCAAGGCGCTTGGGTTCAGCGAACACGCTCGCACGGCGCATCCCGGCTATGACCGCCCGACCAGCATCACCATGCGCAAACCGGTGGTCTAGCCGCCCAACATCGCGCGCATGGCAGGAACGGTTTCATCGTTAAACCACCCGCCCTCTGGCGCATTGGCACCTGCTGCGATGCCCGCTTTGATCGTTGCAATGGTGCCGCCCCTGATCTGGCGTTTGACAGATGCAAAGGTGGCAGGCGGAATCTGTCCCAGCTTGGCCGCCTCGGCCAATGCATCCTCCAACAACGTGTCTTCTGCAACGATCCGGTCCACGATACCCGCGATCCGCGCGTCCTGTGCTGACATGGGTTGCCCCGTTAACATCAACCGCCGCAGATCATTAGGTGACAACGTCGCCCGCGCAATCTCTAACGGCCCCAGCGGGAAATCCGCCCCCACGCGTACCTCGGCCAAACCAAAGCTGGCCCGATCAACCGAAATGCGAAAATCGCTTGCTAGAACATAGAACAAACCGCCCGCAATCGCCGCCCCGTTGACCGCAACAACCGTGGGCTTGCTGCATTCAAACAAGGCAAGAAACCCTTCATTCAGCCCTTTGACAATCGCGTGCTGCGCGGCCAGATCAAAACCTTGCGCTTGCTTCAGGTTCAACCCCGCCGAAAACACCTTGAACGGCGATGCAATAACGATGGCACGCACATCGTCCCGCGCATCAAGCGCTCTAATCGTCTCTCCAAACCGCATCAGCCCCTGCGCAGATAAAGCGTTCACTGGGCCGGCATTCAACGTCAGGCAAACAACCCCGCCCGAGTGTTCGCTTTGGATCAAATCTGTCGAAGCAGTCATCGCTTGCCCTCCTTGCGTCGCACCCCATCGTTTCACCCAATTCATCCGCCGTCACCCAAAATCGTCACCTCAAACCACACAGCCACGTCAGTTTTCCGTTGCGTTTTCGGTAACATGACAGCTAAATTCACGGGATGATCGAATGCCTTCTTTACCGGACCAGCACCGCAGAACGGCGATTGTTCTACCGCGTTGAAATCGCAATGAACCTGTTCAGCGAAGTTTCCGTAATGCGCGAATGGGGACTGGCCGGCGGACGACCCAAAGCGGTGGTACAATGCTTTAGCAACCTACGCGAAGCGTCCCGCGCGGCAGACAGACACCGCAACCGCGCAGAACGACGCGGCTACCTACGCGCCTGACCACAGACCAGATAGTCCGCACCAAAACGCAACAGCCCCATCCTAATCTACAAAACTCCGCGTCTTCTCTGGCTCTAAAATATCCTAGGGAGTTTGAGGGACAACGTCCCTCATACCCAAAATAGATCGCATGTGCCCAAGGGGCACCCAATCAGATCACGCGCTACTGGGCAGCAACAGTCCCAGCGACCCCTTCAACCTTTACAGCCGAAAATTTGAACTCGGGGATTTTGCCATAGGGGTCCACCGCCGGGTTTGTCAGAATATTTGCAGCCGCCTCAACATAGGCAAAGGGCAAGAACACCATATCGGGGGACACCGCCCGATCCTCGCGGGCCATAATCTCGATCGCTCCGCGCTTGGTTGATAGGCGCACGTAATCCCCGGGCGTCACACCAAGCTTGCGCAAGGTCGATGGATGTAGCGAACAGTTCGCCTCAGGCTCCAAACCGTCCAACACATGCGACCGGCGCGTCATTGATCCAGTGTGCCAATGCTCCAACTGGCGTCCCGTGGTCAGGATCATCGGGTAATCCTCATCCGGCACATCATCCGGCGCGATGATGCTTGCTGGCGTGAAACGCGCCCTTCCGTCTTGGCGCGGAAAGCCGTCGCCAAAGACGATTTCCTGTCCGGGGTCCACCGGGCTCAGCGACGGGTAAGTCACCGCGCCCTCTGTCTCCAACCGGTCCCATGTGATGTTGTTCAGCGAAGACATGTTCAGCTTCATTTCCGCGAACACCTCGCTCGGGTGCGTATAGGTCCAGTCCAACCCCAACCGTTTGGCCAGCTCGACCTCGATCCACCAATCCTCTTTGGCCTCATCAGGCGGCGTCACGGCTGCACGTCCCATCTGAACCTGACGGTTGGTGTTCGTCACTGTCCCTGTCTTCTCGGCAAAGGCCGATGCAGGCAAAATCACATCCGCGAAATTTGCGGTTTCCGTCAGGAAAATATCCTGCACCACCAGATGATCCAACTGCGCCAATGCATCACGGGCATGGTCTACATCAGGGTCCGACATCGCGGGGTTTTCACCCAGAACATACAGGCTGCGGATGTCACCGTCATGGATCGCATCCATGATCTCGATCACCGTCAATCCTTTTTCACTGCTAAAATCGCCGCTTTTCCACACCTCGGTAAAGGCTGAACGCACGCCATCATCTGCAACGGGCTGGTAATCCGGCAAAAACATCGGGATCAAACCGGCGTCAGACGCCCCTTGCACGTTGTTTTGCCCGCGCAACGGATGTAAACCCGCCCCCGGCCGCCCGATTTGCCCCGTCATCAACGCAAGGCTGATCAAACAACGCGAATTGTCAGTGCCGTGAATATGCTGCGACACGCCCATGCCCCAGAAAATCATCGCGGCATTGGCCCCAGCAAAGGTCCGTGCCACATCGCGCAGCGTCTCGGCATCAATCCCGCAAATCTTGGCCATCTTTTCGGGGGTAAAGGTCTTAAGATGCGCCTTCTCGATTTCCCAGTTCTCGGTGTAGGCCTCGATATACTGTTGGTCGTACAGCTTCTCTTCGACGATCACATGCATGATTGCATTCAGCATCGACACATCCGTGCCGGGGCGGAATTGCAGCATATGCGACGCGTGCCGTTTCAGCGCCTGGCCACGCGGGTCCATCACAATCAACTTGCCGCCGCGCTTGGCGAATTGCTTGAAAAACGTTGCTGCAACCGGGTGGTTTTCTGTCGGGTTCGCCCCGATCACAATCGCCACATCCGCGTTTTCGATCTGGTTAAACGTCGCGGTGACGGCCCCCGATCCGACATTCTCCATCAGCGCCGCAACGGATGAGGCATGGCACAGCCGCGTACAGTGATCGACATTGTTGTGACCAAACCCTTGGCGGATGATCTTTTGGAACAGATAGGCTTCCTCGTTGGTGCACTTGGCGGACCCGAAACCGGCAACACCGCGCCCGCCGATCTTCTCCATGCCATTGGCGGCGAAATCCAACGCCTCATCCCATGACGCCTCGCGGAAATGCGTGTGCCAATTGCCGGGGTCCACATTCAACCCCTTGGGTGGCGCATCATCACGGCGGATCAAAGGCTTGGTCAGCCGGTGCGGGTGATGGATATAGTCAAACCCGAAACGCCCCTTTACACACAAACGGCCCTCGTTCGCCGGGCCATTGATACCCTCGACATATTTGATCTTGCCGTCTTTGACCTTCAGCGACACCTGACAACCCACCCCGCAAAACGGGCAAATGCTGTCGACTTCACTGTCAAAATCCGCGCGGTCCCCGACCTGATTGGCATCGACCACCGTGGCCTCCATCAAGGCACCTGTCGGGCAGGCCTGCACACATTCGCCGCACGCCACACAAGACGACGCCCCCATCGGATCGGCCATATCAAAGGTTGGATAGCTGTCATGGCCCCGCCCGGACATACCAATCACGTCATTCACCTGAACCTCGCGACAGGCGCGCACACACAGATTGCACTGAATGCAGGCATCCAGATTGACCCGCATCGCCACATGGCTGTCATCCAACAGCGGGATGCGCCCCTCTTCCAACTTTGGGAAACGACTGGCCTCGACGCCTTCAAGCTCTGCCATATCCCAAAGATGGCTCGACTTATCATGCGCCACATCTTTCGGCGGCTGATCCGTAACAAGCAGCTCCATCACCATCTTGCGCGCACTCTCGGCGCGCGCATTGTTGGTGGTCACAACCATACCCTCGGCAGGCTCGCGCAAACACGACGCCGCCAGAACACGCTCGCCTTCGATCTCGACCATACAGGCGCGGCAATTGCCATCTGGGCGATACCCCGGCTCTGGCGTATAGCACAGATGCGGTATTTTGAGACCGCGTCCGTTGGCGACCTCCCAAATGGTCATCCCAGCCTCGGCCTCAACTTTTTCGCCGTCCAGCACAAATGAAATAGTCTCGGCCATGGTCAATCCTCCTCCAACGCGTTCATATACCATAGACCGCATCGAAAAACGACGGCAGTCACAATCCCGACGCCCCACCCCGATTTTGCGCCACGGTTGTTTCCGATACGCGTCCCCCCGCTTCTCTGGCTAAAAAATATCCTCGCCGAAGGCTCCGGCCCTTTCAACCCGTGCCAGCCTTGCCTATCAAAGCTGCAACAGCAAAAGGCGCGCCAATGTCCCACATCACTCTTATCCGCCACGGCCAAGCCAACTCAGGTGCCACTGACGAAGCCAGCTATGACATGCTTAGCCCGCTTGGCCACCAACAAGCCGCATGGCTGGGGGACCATTTACGCCACTCTGAAACGCACCACACCCGGCTCTATACCGGGACCTTGCGCCGCCATATTGAAACGGCTGAGGGGATGAATACCGCACTGGAACCGGTTCGCGACGCGCGCCTGAACGAGCTGGAGTATTTCACCCTCGCAACTTTGTTGGAACAACAGCACGGCGTGCCCATTCCTGAAGATCAGCACGGGTTCAGCACCCACCTGCCGCTGGTTTTCGAGACGTGGAAAAACGACAAGTTCGATAATCCCCCAGAAAGCTACGCCAGTTTTGAAAGTCGCATTCAATCCGTTCTTCAGGAAATCGCCGAAGGCGACGGGCCCGCGCTTGTGGTGACGTCGGGTGGCTTGATTTCGATGGCGATGGCGCAGGCGATGGGGCTGGGCGTGCCCGCCATGTCACGCATGGCACTGGCAATCATGAACACATCGATGCACCGGCTCTTCCCGATTGCGGGCCACTGGTCGCCCGTGCTTTTCAACGCGGTTCCGCATCTCGACACCCCAGACCGGCGTACCGCGCAAACTCACATCTGAAAGGTTAGGCGATGCTAACACTCTACTATGCTCCGGGCACAATTTCGATCGCCGTCGCACTTACACTGGAAGAAGCTGGCCTGCCTTATGAGGCGGTGAAAATTGATTTCAAATCTGCCGAACAAACCCAGCCCGATTACTTATCGATCAATACCAAAGGGCGCGTGCCCGCATTGGCGCTGCCTGACGGCACAGTCCTGACTGAAACCGGTGCCTTGCTCGAGTATGTCGCGGATGTGGCACCATCGGCAAAGCTGATCCCCACGGACCCCGCCCTTGCCGCGCATATGCGCAGTGCGATGTATTACTTGGCCTCAACCATGCATATTGCACACGCCCATAAATTGCGCGGTTCCAGATGGGCCAGTCAGCAATCCAGTTTTGATGATATGACATCAATGGTTCCCCAGACCATGGCCGCCTGCGCAACATATGTTGAAACAGATCTGCTGCGTGGTGACAGCGTATTGGGGCAAAGCTTCAGTATCGCAGATCCCTATCTCTTTGTGGTGTGCAGCTGGCTGGAAGGCGACGGCGTCAGCATCGCCGACTACCCAAAAATTCAAAATTTCATGACAAAGATGGAAGCACGCCAAAGCGTCAAAACCATTCGAAAAAAGGCCATGCTATGACACAAACGCATCTCTGGGTCCGCGCCGAACAGCGCGACAATGAAACCCGTGTTGGTATCACCCCGGCTGGCGCTGCAAGCTTGCTGGAACAGGGCTTCAAAGTCACGGTTGAAGCATCTGATACCCGTGTGATCCCTACCGAAGCCTACGCGCAGGTCGGGTGTACAATCGCACCGCAATTCAGCTGGCCTGACGCGCCATCAGACGCCATCATCTTTGGCCTCAAGGAGTTGCCTTTCGATAATACGCCTCTGACCCATCGGCACATCATGTTCGGCCACGCATATAAGGGGCAAACCTCTGGGCGTATCCTCCTTGAGCGTTTCAAAGCCGGCGGTGGCACATTGTATGATCTTGAATACCTAACCAATGATGCTGGCCGCCGCGTCGCCGCTTTTGGATACTGGGCGGGTTTCGCAGGGGCTGCTGTCGCCGTCAAATGCTGGGCTGCTCAGACACGCGGTGAGACAACAGCACCCATCACGCCTTCGGCCAATGCAGACGAGTTGACCAATGAATTACGCGCAGCACTTGCCCCGCTGGATACGGATCATCTGGACGCGTTGGTGATCGGGGCGCTTGGCCGGGTCGGCACGGGTGCCTCGGATCTTTGCACGCGATTGAACATTCCTGTCACCGGATGGGATATGGCAGAAACCGCCAGCGGCGGCCCTTTCCCCGAAATTCTGGATCATGCGCTGTTCTTTAACTGTATCCTCGCCGGTCCAACCACGCCTGTCTTTGTGCCAAAATCCGCCCTAACGGCCGAAAGACGGCTTCGTGTGATCGGAGATATCGCCTGTGATCCCGATAGCACGTTCAACCCCGTGCCAATCTATAGCGCGGCGACAAGCTGGGAAGCGCCTGCCTTGCGTGTCCATGAAAACCCGCCTTTGGACGTCACCGCGATTGATAACCTGCCTTCAATGCTGCCGCTGGAAAGCTCTGAAGACTATGCCGCGCAGCTGCTGCCCACACTACAGGGGCTTTCAGACAACAAGATGGTCTGGCAGCGGGCGAAGCGGCTTTTCGACGAACATCTTTTGGATATTTAAGAGCCAGAGAAGCAGGGGACCCGCAAAACATGTAATGTCGTCGCAAGACGACACCTTTGGATCAGGTTGCGCTACCCGAAAAGACGGAAATAAATCGCATCAGGCAGCAGCCGCGCGAAGCGGAACAGCAGCGAGAATACAAAGGGGAAGCTTGTCTTGAAGCGGTCGCTGTTCATGTGATCAAACGCCTGTTGTGCCGCGTCTTCTGGCGTCATTAGAAACGGCATCTTGAAGTCGTTTTTATCCGTCAGTTGCGTCTTGATAAAGCCCGGATTGATCACCTGAACCTGAACGCCTGTTTTGCGCAGATCAGCGTACATGCATTCTGCCAACGACATCGTACCCGCTTTGGACGCCGTATATCCGATTGATTTGGGCAAGCCGCGAAAGGCGGTCAGGCTTGATGTGATAACGATGTGGCCCGCGTCTTTCTTGACCATGTCCGGCACGGTTTCGCCCATCACACGTACAAGGCCGGTCAGGTTCACGTCGATCATTGTCGTCGCGTGGTCCGGTTCCCATTCTTTCGCGCCAAACGGCCAATAGGCACCGGCCAGATAAACAATGCCATCGACATCGCCCACGTTTCGGACAGCAGTGCGGACACTATCAATATCTTGCACGTCAATCGCCTCAAAGCGTGCTTTGCCCGGCAGCGCTTTGACCAGCGCGGCAAGCTTGTCTTCGGATCTGGCCGATACAATCACCTCGGCCCCGGCGCGGCTTAGCTTGTGGGCCAGTGCAGCACCCAGGCCTGCGCTTGCCCCGACCAGCCAGTACCGTTTGCCCTGCCAGGATTTCATCGGGTGTCCCTTTTGCGAATTGTCGCGACCAGTTCTGCGACTTTGATACCAAACTTGCGAAACTGGCTGCGGTTGATCAGCGTCCCCTCGGGCGTCAGGTATATCCAATCCACCGTTTGCAAAGTGTGCCCCCCTACATCGTCGGGCAGCGTGATCGGGTATCTGATTTGCAGGGTTGCCCCGGAAGTGCAGCCCTTTCCGACACCGGGCACATCAGGTGCCGTCGCAGTAAATTTGCCATCCACACCCATCTTGATGGTCCAAACGCGATCTTGGGTGGATTTGTCATCATAGACGAAATGTTCATTGATCGTTGCCGTGTCGCCGTCCCAGTGGACATTGAAATCCGCGACGAATGTGCTGGTAACCCGCCCCATGGGGCCAAATATGACCCCCTCACAGACCATCTCTCCGTTCAGGTCTTTGCGCATGTCGAAAACGTTAAGGTCGTCGGCATAATCGTCGGGTCGTTGGGCGGGAAAGCCAGCAATAAGATGGCGCGCCAGAATGATGCTGATGACACATCCGGCCCCGATCAAGAAGAATACCAAATCCATTACCTCTTGCCCTTTTCAAGTCTGGTTGCGGCCAACAGCCCAATCGTCAGCAGCTTGAGAATGCAGGGAACCCCCGCATAAAGCCAGATCAATGTCCTGATTGCCGATTCTGGGTTAACCGTGGTGCCACTGTCGAACCCCGACGTCTGTAGTATTGGAAGTAGCGTCACAGCGGCAAAAGCAAGTGTGAATTTCGAGACGAGTGACCAAAGTCCGAACCCCTCGGCGGCGGAGGGTGATATCAACGCCATGCGCGTTGCAAACATTGCAGGCAGCAGCGTCAAATCGGCACCAAGTGCTGCGCCAGAGCCGATGCACACCAGTGCAAACAGCGCGACATCGCCCGCGTCTAGAAATAATGCGCCGCCAAATGCCACAACGGCAAGCAGCATTGCACCCAGAAGAACCGGCTTGGCTCCGTGCCGTTCCGCCAAAAAGCCCCACATCGGGGCGGCGGCGGCAGCAGCCAGAAAGAACAACAGCAACAGCGGCCCTTCCCAACCCGGTGCCTGCAACGCGCCTTCGACATAGAACAGGAACAGGGTCGAGGAGACCGCCACAGGTGCCGCGTTCAAAAGCGCGATCAGCAAAAGCATTCGGGCGACAGGGTCACGCAGGACAAAGGCAAAACCCGGTGCTGCGGGTGTATCAACCTGCTGCCATTCGTTGCGCATCACCCAAACCGCAGCCAGCGCCAGCACGGCAAACCCGACGGCGAAGCCCGCAAATGGCGCGCCCATCACTGCCCCCAAACCCACTGGCGCGACAGAGGCCACACATACCCCCAGCAATCCGCCGGTTTCCCGCCACCGCGCCAATGACAAGTGGCCCGCGCCGGGCAAGGTTGCAGCCTTGGCCACACCTTGGGCGTAGAAACAGATTGTCAGAAAGCTGAATGACGAAAACACGCCCGTCAGGGTTACCGCGAACCATGCCAACGGCGGCAACTGCGGCGGGATCGCAAACAGGGCATACATCGACACTGCCATCAGGCCGCAGGCAATTGCGACTGCCAATCCGCGATGGTTTCTGAGCCGGTCAGACAACCGGCCAAGCAAGGGGTCTTGGACCACATCCAACAGGCGCAATCCAAATAAAACAGACCCTAACGCAGCAAGAGAGACGCCATATTCATCAACAAAGAACTTCGGTGCGTGAATATAGATCGGCAACCCCGCTGATGCCATAAGCGCCGCGAATACCGCGTAGGCTGGCAAATTATGCGGGGCGGTTTGCATCAACGCGATACGTCCTGCCGGGGTGGATCCGGTCTGGGCCTGTACCCGCCGCCCTTCCACCACAGCTTGACCGCTTGCCAATGGATCAACGCAAGAACACGCCGCGCGCCAAAGGGTCTACGCAGTAGTGACCACGCGATGCCGGCATTGGTCAGCGGCTTGCGCCTGCCCGTCAGGGTCGCAATCAATCCGCCATCAGCTTGTGTGTAATCAATCCAGATGCCCACGCGGTCATCGCGGATATCAAAGCGAAAGACATAAGCACCCGCGACCGGCTGAAACGGTGAGACATGGAAAATCTTGGCCGCGTGCAAGTGATCATCGGGTCTGATTTCGGAAAGGTCGTCATGGTGGCACAGATAGCTATGCCGGTCGCCAAATGTATTCGACACTTCGGCAATCACGGTGATCAGCGCGCCGTCTTGCCTGCGGCATAACCAAAAGCTGACGGGATTGAACACGTGCCCCAGAACGCGCGGCTGGGCCAACAGCTCGATCTTGGCGACATCCATGATCTGATGCTGCGCCAAGACATCGCGCACCCACGCGGCACCGCGCCCTGCGCCCTTGTGCCCGCCATGATCGCTATCTTGTAGCGACAGTACCCCGCGGCCATTTCGGGCAAACAGAAGCGGCGTTTTTAACTGGGCTTCGGCATCGACCAAGACATAGTCCACCGAATAGCGAAAAGCGTTCTCAATACTGCCTTTGCGCCCGTGATAGGTGATGCCTGCAATATGATCGACGCCTGCGGTCACTCTGCCGCCAACGGCAGCTGGACCTCGCCCCTGATCGCGCGCACCACGTCGACCGCGCTGGAAAGACCGTCCTCGTGGAACCCGTTTTTCATCCATGCCCCGCAGAACCATGTGTTGTTCGCCCCGTTAAAAGCGCGCACCTGTTCTTGGGCGTTCAGGGCTGCCATGTCATACACGGGATGGCGCAGGGTGACCTGATCATAAATCAGTTCCTCGCGGATCGGGCGTTTAGTGTTCAGGGTCACGAAATGCAGGTCATCCATCGGGATGGGTTGCAGCGAATTCATCCAATAGGTCAGGTCGATTCGGTCGGATTGCTGACCCTTATCCTCGCAATAGACCCACGACGCCCATGTTTTACGGCGCTTGGGCATGATGCTGGTATCTGCGTGCAGCACGATATCATTCGGCTGGTATTTGACTGCGCCCAAAGCCGCCTGTTCCTGCGTGCTTGGGTCTGACAACATCGCCAGCGTGTCATCGGAATGGGTGGCAAACACCACCTCGTCAAAGGCTTCCCAGTCTGAGCCGTTCGATTTCACCTCGACCCCGACGGGGGTGCGGCGCACAGACTGCACAGCCGTGCTTAGACGGATATCGACCCCCTTGGCGGTCAGGGACGCGCCCAGACGATTGACGTATTCCTGCGATCCGCCCTTTACGGTGTACCATTGGTGCTGGCCCGTATGGCTTAGCAATGCGTGGTTTTCAAAGAAATCGATCATCGAATAGGCCGGGAAATCCATGATCTTTTCAACCGGCGTTGACCAGATCGCGCCGGACAATGGCGCAAGGTAGTATTTGCGGAAATACGGCCCCGCGCGCAGCGTGTTCAAAAAGCCTGCGATGGTCAGCGTTCGGTCTTTGGCGATTGTTGTGGCGGTACTATTGAACCGCAAAATATCGCTAAGCATGCGCAGGAATTTCGGGTTCGCCAGATTACGCCGCTGCGCAAAGATCGAATCCATTGTCATCAACGCATATTCCAACCGCCCGCCATCAATCGACGCGCCAAAGCTCATGTTGGATTTCACAACCGGCACGTCCAGTTCTTCGAACAGTGCGGCCAGATGTGGATAATTTGCATAGTTGAACACGATAAAGCCGGTATCGACAGGTTGATCCCCGTTCTTGCCCGCCATCTTCGTGCGGGCATGCCCGCCGAGCCGTGCACAGGTCTCGAAAATGGTGACGTGGTGGTCATCGGACAACATATGCGCCGCCCCCATCCCGGAAATTCCGGCACCGATAACGGCAATTTTACGTGGGGCCGTCATGGTGCCGTGGCGCGGCGGGTCGATGGCTTCAAATGGCATGATGGGGCAATATCCAGTATGGTTGGGTAACGTGGATGTAGTGCGAATAAGACGGACGCCAACACGTAAATGAAGTGCATGCCGTTTATGTCACTCACTGCCGCTCTGACTATGGTAGGATCAGGTTAGGGCGCGCGATCCGGGTTCGGCTTGGCCAACGGCACAATCGAACTGTCTTGCTCTGAAATTTCTTCAAAATCAAAGTTATCCAAGCGGGCGGCACGCTTTCCAGCGCGTTCCGCCGCGGTTCCCAACCCTTCAAGGTCGGCCCGCGCCTGCCCGAAATGTGTATTCAACTTGCCCACGCGCTCCACCACGATCTCAACATCACGGTGCAGCATTTTCAGCGTTTTGCGAATGGCCCCGGCCTGTTCACGCATACGCGCATCTTTCAGGATGGCGCGCATCGTGTTCAGCGTCGCCATGCAGGTGGTGGGCGACACGATCCAGACCCGCGCGGCGAAGCCTTCGCGTACCAGATCAGGGAAATTCGCGTGCAGCTCGGCATAGACGGCCTCGGACGGCAAAAACATCAGCGCACCATCTGCGGTTTCGCCTTCGATGATATACTTGCTGCTGATCGCGTTGATATGGGTTTTGACAGCAACGCGCATCGCGCGCGCGGCGTCTTTGACCTCGTAATCCGACTTGGCTTTGCGCAGGGCCTCATAGGCTTCCAGCGGGAATTTACTGTCGATCACGATGGGTCCGGGCGGGTTCGGCAGGTGGATCAGGCAATCCGCCCGTTTGCCCGTCGATAGGGTCGCCTGCATTGTATAGCTGTCGCTGGGCAACGCCTTGGACACGATGTCGTTCAGCTGGATTTCCCCGAATGCGCCCCGCGTCTGTTTGTTGCTCAGGATGTCCTGCAAGGACAACACATCGCCGGACAGTTTGGTGATATTATCCTGCGCCTTGTCGATCGCCGCCAGCCGTTCTTGCAGTTGGGTCAGGCTGGTCGTTGTTTGCTTTGACGACCCGTGCAGGGTTTCGGTCATGCGTTCCTGCATTTCCGCCAGACTGCGGGCCGAGCGCGCGGCGTTTTCTGCCAGCCTGTCCTGCATCTGCTGCTGAACATGGGCCATCCGCGCCTCGATGCTTTGGATCATCTGCGCCTGTGCATTCGCTTGGGTATCAGAAACGGTTTGCAAGCCGCCGCGCAGCTGTTCCTGCCCCATGCCAAGCTGCTGCACATGCCCGCCCATGGCCTGCATCTGGCGCGCCAAGGGTTCGACCATCCGCGCCGATCTGCCAGCCGCCCGCACCGCCATGATCAGCAGGATCAAGACCAAGCCCGCGAGCACCGCAGCCCCGATCACCATCAAAACGCGCGGATCATCCAACGCATAGCTTTGCCCGCCGATCTGGATCATGTGCGCCCGAACAGCCGTTCAATATCGCTGAGTTTCAGCTCAACATAGGTGGGGCGCCCGTGGTTGCATTGGCCGGAATGGGGCGTTGCTTCCATCTCGCGCAGCAGGGCGTTCATTTCTTCGCCGCGCATCCAACGGCCTGACCGGATCGACCCGTGACAAGCAACACGGCTCAGGATCGCCTCGATCCGGGCTTGGACGGTGTTGCTTTCGTTCTGGTCGGCAAGTTCATCCAATACGTCCAAGATCATCGCCTTGGCGTCCACCGTGCCTAGAATCGCAGGGGTTTCGCGCACGGCAATGGCGCTGCCGCCAAAGGCCTCAATGCTCAGGCCCAATTTGGCCAGTTCATCCGCGACATCCAGCAGACGCGCGCAATCGGATGCTGACAAATCGACGATCTCGGGGATCAGCAACGCCTGCGCAGCGACCCCGTTTTCGGCCATCTGACGCTTGAGCTTTTCATAGACCAAACGTTCATGCGCCGCGTGTTGGTCGACGATGACCATACCTGTGGCAGTCTGTGCGATGATGTAATTCTCGTGCACCTGACCGCGTGCTGTGCCCAACGGATAATCGGGGGTCTCTTGAGGTTCTTCGGTCACGGGGGCGGTGGGGGTTTCGACCCGGCCCCACATGCCGGCGGTCTCGGCAAAACCCGGTGCCTGCGCCTGATAGGCCGCGGTGCGCGCGCCCAGCGAAGGGCGGTCCATCTGGTACACCCGCGCGCCGGTTTGTTCAGGCCGCATCGCGCCCAAGGTCGCATCTGCCACGGTGGTCGAGGCACGGTGCCCCGCATCCGCCAGCGCATGACGCAAGCCAGATACGATCAAGCCACGCGCCAATCCGGGGTCACGAAACCGGACCTCTGATTTCGCGGGGTGCACGTTGACGTCGACCAGTGTCGGATCGCAATCAAGAAAGAGCGCAGCCGCCGGATGGCGATCACGGCTGAGAAGGTCAAAGTAAGCGCCCCGCAGCGCGCCAACGAGCAGCTTGTCCCGCACCGGACGGCCGTTCACAAACAGATACTGCGCCACGGCAGTGCCCCGCGAATATGTAGGCAAAGCCGCAAAACCCGTCAGATGCAGCCCCTCGCGTTCGGCATCAATGGGCAGGGAATTATCCGCAAATTCGCGCCCCAAGACCTGCGCCAGACGCCCGTGAAGCGCGGCGAACATGTCGCCTTGTTCCGCTTCGGCGCGAAAGACTTCACGGCCCGGGCCATCGCCCGACACATCGCGCAAGGTAAAGCGCACGAAAGGTTCGGCCATGGCCAGACGTTTGATGATGTCTGAAATTGCCTGCGCCTCTGCGCGGTCGGTGCGCAGAAACTTCAACCGCGCGGGCGTGGCGAAAAACAAATCGCGCAGGGTGACGACCGTGCCCCCATTTAACGCAGCGGGGCGAACGGGGCCGGTTTTGCCACCATTTACGGTGATCTCGGCCCCTTCTTGGCCCGCAACGCGGCTGGTGATGGTCAAACGACCCACGGCACCCAGCGACGGCAAAGCCTCGCCCCGAAATCCGAAGGTGTGGATGTTCAGCAGATCCGAGCCGTCGATCTTGGAGGTCGCGTGGCGGGACAGGGCTAGGGTCAGATCCCCAGCCGCAATGCCGCAACCGTCATCAGTCACGCGGATCAGCGTTTTTCCCCCGTCGGCATATTCCACGCTAATCTGGCGCGCGCCGGCATCGATGGCGTTCTCGACCAGTTCCTTGACCGCGGAGGCAGGGCGTTCAACGACCTCGCCCGCTGCGATGCGGTTGATTGCCGATTCATCAAGCTGCCGGATTACCGGCGCACTATCGCGTATATTGGGGTTTGGGTGTGCCATGACGCTAGAACTAGCATACCCGCACGCGATTCTGAAAGTGGCAAAGGAGGGACGCGTGGGTTGGCACCCACCCTACGGGCGCATTGCCGCTTGGTACCATGCAACGATCTGCGCACGTTCATCGGCGCGCATATAGCTTAGGTTTGCAGGGGGCATCGCGTGGGTCACGCCCGCTTGAAGATAGATCTGTTTTGCCGCTTTGGCGATCTGGTGTTCCGTCTCAAGTCGAACGCCCTTGGGGGCCCACAGCAGACCGTCCCAGGACGGCTCTGCCGCGTGGCACATGCTGCACCGCCCCAGCACGATATCATGGACCTGTTCGAACCCGTCAGCGGCGGCAAAGCGCAGCGCAGGGCCTGATGCCTCTTCTGGTTCGGCGATGCGGAACATGGGTGCTGTGGACAGCCAGATGATCGTGATGAACAAAAGCGCCGTGGCCAGCCATGTCCAAGTCGGGTTGCCTGCACGTGAATGCAGCGAGTTGAAATAATGGCGGATCGTCACGCCCATCAAAAACACCAGCGCCGCGATCAGCCAGTTCATTTCAGATGCGAATGCCAGCGGGTAGTGGTTGGACAGCATCAGAAAAATTACCGGCAAGGTGAGGTAATTGTTATGCGTGCTGCGTTGCTTGGCGATCTTGCCGTATTTCGCATCCGGCGTGCGCCCGGCCTTGAGATCGGCCACGACGATACGCTGGTTCGGCATGATGATGAAAAACACATTGGCCGACATGATCGTCGCGTTAAATGCGCCCAGATGCAGCAGCGCGGCACGGCCCGAAAACACGGATGTGTAGAAATAGGCCATCCCGACGAGGATCACATAGAGGCCGATCATCAACCGCGTGTTATTATCGCCGAATTTGCTTTTGCAAATCTGGTCATAGACGATCCAGCCGAACCCAAGCGACAGCATCGAAATGCCGACTGCCTGCCACGTTGCCAGATCAGCAACCGCCGGATCGACAAGATAAAACTCAGCACCCAGATAGTAGACGAGGATCAGCAGTGCGAAGCCCGACAGCCATGTTGAATAGCTTTCCCATTTGAACCAGACCAGATCATCCGGCATCTGCGCCGGCGCGACGAGGTATTTTTGCACGTGGTAGAACCCGCCCCCGTGGACCTGCCATTCTTCACCATCTGCGCCGGATTTCAAATTCCGGTCCCGGTGCAGCCCCAGATCAAGGGCAATAAAATAGAACGAAGACCCAATCCACGCGATGCCCGTGATGACATGCACCCAGCGGACGGCAAATTCAATCCAAGCGCCCATGGCGGCCATATCGTACATGTTGGGGTCCTTGCGTTGATAGTCGTAACAGGACCGCCGGTGGCGCGCTTGGTCGATAGCGCGGATGCCTCCGGCGGGGATATTTAAGAGCCAGAGAAGACAGGGGCCCCTCTGGCTGGTATCTTAGCGCGGCAAGCTGCCTTTGGAGTTGCCTGACATCCCGCCCGAGACTTCTTCGGTCGATTCCTCTGCCAGCTCGTTCGGGAGCAGCAGGTTAAGGACGATCGCGATCAGGGCTGCGGGGAGCAAGCCGCTGGTCATCAGGATTTTAAGCGTTGCAGGCAGGTGTTGAACAGCACCCGGTTCCAATTGCAAGCCCAGACCGATGGAGATGGAGATCGCAAAGATCACCATATTACGGCGGTTCCAATCCACATCCGACAGCATCGACATACCTGCCGCGACCACCATGCCGAACATGACAATAACACCGCCGCCCAGAACCTCGATCGGGACAGTGCGGATGATCGCACCGACCTTGGGCACAAGGCCGCAGATGATCAGGAAAATGGCACCGATTGTCACGACGTGGCGGCTCATGACGCCTGTCATCGCGATCAGGCCGACATTCTGGCTGAACGAAGTATTTGGCAAACCACCAAAAATGCCTGCGATGGCTGTGCCGACGCCGTCAGCATAGGTTGCACCCTGGATTTCCTTATCCGTCGCCTCGCGGCCTGCGCCGCCTTTGGTGATGCCCGATACGTCGCCCACAGTTTCAATCGCCGAAATGAACGCCATCAGACAGAAACCGATGATTGCCGCAGCCGAGAATTCAAACCCGTATTTGAAGGGGTTCGGCAGGGCAAAGGGCGCAGAGCGGCTCCAGGAGCCTACAATGGCGTCGAAGGTCAGCATGCCCACACCTAGCGCATAGAGGTAGCCCACGATCAGGCCAATCAGCACGGCCGAGATGGACAGCATGCCTTTGGTGAAGAACTTGACACCCAAGGTGACAAGGATCACCACCAGCGCCGCAGACCAATTCAGCAGGCTGCCGTATTCCGGCGTACCAATCGCCGGGACGCCGCCCGCCGCGTATTGGATGCCGACCTTGACCAGTGCAAGACCGATCATCGTGACCACAAGGCCGGTCACCAGCGGCGGCAGGGCAAAGCGGATTTTACCGATGAATACGCCAAGGAAGGCGTGGAAAATACCGCCGATGACGATGCCGCCGAACAAGGCAGCAAGCCCGTCGACACCCTTTCCTGCGACCAGCGGGATCATAATCGGAATAAACGCAAAGGAGGTGCCCTGAACGATGGGCAGGCCTGCGCCGATGGGGCCGATTGTAAAGGTCTGCAACAAGGTAGCAACGCCCGCAAACAGCATCGACATCTGGATCAGATACAGCAGTTCAGGAAAATCGGGTGAATTGGACCCAAAGCCGAAACCAGCGGCCCCCGCCACGATGATCGCAGGCGTCACATTCGACACAAACATCGCCAGCACATGCTGGATACCCAGCGGAATCGCGCGGCTTAGGGGCGGGGTGTAATTTGGATCGCGCAGCTGTTCTGGCGTCCCGATGGCGTTACTAGTCATGTTTTCATCCCTCGTTGATGGTTGGCCGCATTTTTTGCGCGGTCCGTGTTTTCTACCTTAGGTCGTGACCGTATAGGGACTGTCCAGCGGGAATTCGTCAAGGTTTGAGGTCGTTCCGATACGGTCGATCACAGCAAATATGCCGGGCGTTGCCAACGGGGTAAGCACCCCATGCCACGTACCACGAAAGAAATTGATGCCCTGATAGGGGCCCGTCAGAAAGGCGCGGGGGGTGCCCGGCACGCCATCTTGGTCCGGGGCCGCGATGACCAGAAACGGTGCCGCCGTCATGGGAATGAACGCTTGTGATCCGTCGGGGTGCCGTTCGAGAAGGTCGAGCGTGTAAGGCAAACTGCGTGCTTGGGCGTTAAAAACGCTGATCCCAGCGCGCCCGTCACGCCCGAAATCAAGCGTGGCCAGATCGTGATGTCGGCCACACAGCCCGCCGTTGATCATTTTGTCAGGGCTGCCGGATGCGTCCACAATGTCACCGAATGGCGCAAAGCCATCCGGTGTCAGTGGTTCAACTTTGATAACGCGGCTCATAGGGTCAGCGGCATGTGACGGTTCACATCCTTGTACAGCAGATAGCGAAACGGTTCGGCCCCCGTCGCGACACAAGCCTGAGGGCAAAACGCGCGTAGCCACATGAAATCGCCCGGCACCACGGGCACCCAATCGCGGTTCAGTAGATAGTCAGCGGTCCCTTGCAGCACGTATAACCCGTGTTCCATCACATGGGTTTCGGCAAAGGGAATCACCCCGCCCGGCTGGAACGTCACGATGTTTACATGCATGTCGTGGCGCAAATCGAGCGGATCAATAAAGCGCTGCGTGGCCCAAGCACCATCCGTGTCTGGCATTGCCGTTTTGGGCACGTCATCGTCGTGGGTCACCAGCGCTTGCGGCGGTTGCAGACCCTCGGCCGGGACATAGCGTTTGCGAATCCAATGAATACCGCAAGGCACGTCGGCGGTATTCCAAAGGGTCCAGTCAGCCGCGGGTGGCAGATAGACATAAGAGCCGGGGATCAGATCATAGGTGTCTTGCCCGATGGTCAGACGTACCGTGCCATGGGCCACCAACAGCACGGCTTGGGCATCGATATCAGGTTCGGGGGTGTCGCTGCCGCCGCCGGGGGCCAGCTCAAGCGCGTATTGTGCGAATGTTTCGGCAAACCCGCTAAGTGGGCGCGCCAAGACCCAGACGCGGGTGTTCGACCATCCGGGCAGAAAGCTGGTGACGATATCGCGTTGCACCGACGCGGGGATCACCGCATAGGCGTCTGTAAACACCGCTGTGCTTTCGGGCGATTGTGACTGGTCCGGCAATCCGCCGGGGGGAAAGGCATAGGTCATAGCATGGTTTCCAATCGCAAACGTGCGATACGTTCGACCTGCGCACAGGCGGTTTCAAATTCGGTTTGGGTATCGTTCGATATCCGCGCCTCAAAGTGGCGCAGGATACCGTCCTTGTCGTGATCTTTCACCGCGATGATGAAGGGAAAGCCGTGCTTGGCGACATAGGCCCCGTTCAGTTCAGTGAATTTTGCGCGCTCTGCATCCGTGAGCGCATCTAGGCCCGCGCTGCCCTGTTCGGCTGTGCTTTCGGCCGTAAGTCGTTTGGCGGCGGCCAGTTTACCCGCCAGATCGGGGTGTGCGGTCAGAACGCCCAAGCGTTCACCGTGGCTAGCCGATCTGAACATGCGCGCCAATGCGTTGTGAATGCCCGCGACGCTGTTATGGGCGGGTCCCAGTTCGAGATCAAAGGCCCGTTCGGCGATCCAAGCAGAATGTTCAAACACGCCACCGAACTTTTCGACAAAGCCAGCGCGGGACATTTGGTCGATCCGCAGGGGGTGCTTTGGCGGGTGTCTCGCGCGCCAATGATCCGCGATGTCGATGCGGCGCGGGGTCCAGACACCTTCGAACCCTTTGATATAGTCGATGAACCGTTTCAGCGCCTGAACGCGGCCCGGACGGCCAACCAGACGGCAATGCAAACCAACCGACATCATCTTGGCCGCGCCATCGCAGCCTTCGGCATACAGCGCATCAAAGGTATCGCGCAGATATGTGTAAAACTGGTCGCCGGAATTGAACCCTTGAGGCGTGGCAAATCGCATATCATTGCAATCCAACGTATAGGGAATAATCAGCTGATCCCCGCCCGCAACCTGCACCCAATAGGGCAGATCGTCGTCATAGGTGTCTGAGATATAATCGAACGCGCCTGTTTCGGCGGCCAGGGCGACCGTATTGACCGAACTGCGCCCCGTGTACCAGCCACGGGGGGCTTCGCCCACGACTTCGGTATGCAGGCGGATCGCTTCGGCGATGTCCGCGCTTTCGGTTTCGGCGTTATGATCCTTGTAGTCGATCCATTTCAGACCGTGACTGGCAATTTCCCAATCGGCGTCTTTCATCGCCTCGACCTGCTGCGGCGACCGCGCCAAGGCACTGGCGACACCGTAAACCGTAACCGGAATATCCGCGCCGGTGAACAAGCGGTGCAAGCGCCAGAACCCTGCCCGCGCGCCATAGTCATAGATGGATTCCATGTTCCAATGACGTTGACCCGGCCAAGGTGCTGCCCCGACGATCTCGGACAGGAATGCCTCTGATGCGGCATCGCCGTGCAGGATGTTGTTTTCGCCGCCCTCTTCGTAATTCACCACGAACTGAACTGCGATGCGGGCACCGCCGGGCCATTGTGCATCGGGCGGTGTGGGGCCATAGCCCTGAAAATCACGAGGGTAGCGGTTCATTGTCCTGTCCTTTGTTCAACACCATCAACAGTGCCTTGCCAAGCAGACCAATTGCAAGAATCCAACCCGCAAAAAGTACAACAGGCCGACCTGTTCAATAGGTCAGCCCGTTGCCAGATCTGCGCGTATTGGCCCTGCTCGCTTGTTATCCGAGAGTTCTCGGGCGCTGGCCGATCTGATACTCTTCAAATTTGGCGGCGGCTGCGGCGTTAAAGTTGGACAGGGACCGCTGACAATACGCATGGTACGTTCAGTCCTGCCGGTCCCTGTCCTAAAGTCACCATTTTACTATGGCGTGCTCGAATATCGAAATTCTGTTCCCCAGCGTACAAGCCTCAGACTTATTTTCCCCCGCTGGCAGGCGGCGCATCTGGTCACTTGTGAGATCCATATAAGCCAAGGATGATTCGCGGGTCAAAACAAAAACGAATCGGTCTGGCATTTTCCTTGATAAAAGACCGTGCCCACCGCGCATGACAGCCATTGACGCGGTAAGTGCCGCCCCTATCCTGCACCAAAACAACCAACGAAAGACCGACACCATGGCAGATGGCTATCTCACGACCCATGTCCTTGATACTGCGCGAGGGATGCCAGCCAGCGCGCTTGCGATCACGTTGTACCGGATTGACGGGGATAAACGCGTGCACCTTGCCCATATGGTGACCAATGCAGACGGCCGCACCGACACGCCGATCCTGCCGAAAGATCAATTTATCCCCGGCACATACGAGCTGGTGTTCGAAGCGGGCGATTATCTGGATGCGGTCGGCACCCCGCCAGAAACACCGCGGTTTCTGGATCAGATACCGCTTCGCTTTGGCATTTCGGACCCGGACGCGCATTACCACGTGCCGCTTTTGCTTTCTCCGTTCGGCTATTCCACCTATCGCGGCAGCTAACAGCAGCGTGACGTCGGGGGCGTTGAGGTTGCAAAACAAGCAGTACCCGTGTCATTTTGCACTTCTGATCAAACAGGAAAACGCCCATGTCCACACATGTGACAACCCCGACTGACATCGCGCAAAGCCATCTGCCCCAAGTGACAGAGCCGCGCAATCCGGGCATGCCCCTAGACATGGATTGGGTCCGATCCGTTCAGGTCAACACATCTGCCGTGGAACGGCGTGCCAGCAGCATCGCCGCACGCAGGTCTGTCAAAAAGGATCATCAGGCCGCATGGTTGCTGCGCGCCATCACCTGCATCGATCTAACGACATTGTCCGGCGATGACACCGCGCGCAGGGTGCAGCGGCTGTGTGCAAAAGCCCGGCAACCTGTGTCCCCGCATTTGATGAAAGCCCTAGGGATGGAGCCGATCACCGTTGGTGCCGTCTGTGTCTATCATGAAATGATCGCCCCCGCGAAGGCCGCCCTTGAGGGAACGAATATTCCCATCGCCGCTGTTTCAACCGGGTTTCCAGCCGGATTATCCCCGATAGAACTGCGCATCAAAGAGATCGAGATGAGCGTGGCCGAAGGGGCAGCAGAAATCGACATCGTCATTTCACGCCGCCATGTTTTGTCAGGGGACTGGCAGGCATTGTATGACGAGATGCGCGCCTTTCGGGCCGCTTGCGGCGACGCGCATGTAAAAGCAATTCTGGCAACCGGCGAATTGGGTAGCCTGCGCAATGTTGCGCGCGCATCGCTCGTTTGCATGATGGCAGGGGCCGATTTCATCAAAACCTCGACCGGCAAGGAAAGCGTGAACGCCACATTGCCCGTTACACTGGTGATGATCCGCGCCATTCGCGACTATTTCGACCGGACCGGTATTCGCATCGGCTATAAACCTGCGGGCGGCATATCAAAGGCGAAAGACGCGATTACCTATCTTGCCTTGATCAAGGAAGAGCTGGGCGATCGCTGGCTGCGGCCCGATCTGTTCCGCTTTGGCGCGTCATCCTTGCTGGGCGACATCGAACGCCAGCTAGAGCATCATGTGACCGGTAGCTATTCCGCAAGCTATCGCCACGCCATCAGCTAAGCCGCGCGTAGCGGGTGTTGAACTTGAGTATTTGAAAAAGGGTGAAGCCATGAGCGTTTCCGAAATCTATGAGACCATGGACTATGGGGTCGCCCCCGAATCCGCCGCTGATGCCCTGGCATGGTTGGTCGATCAGGGCAGCCGGTTTGGCCATTACATAGATGGCGCATTCACAGAGCCCAGAGATGACTTTGAAAGCCGCAATCCGGCGAATGGGAACGTGTTGGCCAACCTTACCCAAGCGACCCAGGGCGAGGTTGATACAGCCGTTGCCGCCGCACGCAAAGCGCAACCCAAATGGGCAAAGCTGTCTGGCCATGAGCGCGCGAAATACCTATATGCGATCGCGCGGCTGCTGCAAAAGCACAGCCGCCTGTTTGCGGTGCTTGAGACATTGGACAACGGCAAGCCGATCCGCGAAGCCCGCGATGTCGATATCCCGTTGGCGCAACGCCATTTCTATTACCACGCCGGGATGGCACAGCTGATGGAAAGCGAACTGCCTGACGCGCAGGCGCTAGGTGTGTGCGGCCAGATTATTCCGTGGAACTTCCCCTTGCTGATGTTGGCGTGGAAAGTGGCACCCGCCCTTGCCATGGGGAACACTGTGGTACTGAAGCCTGCCGAATACACATCGCTTACGGCTATGATGTTTGCCGATATCTGCCAACAAGCCGGATTGCCCAAAGGTGTTGTGAATATCGTGACTGGCGATGGCGCGGTTGGTCAGATGATTGTGAACGCCGATATAGACAAAATAGCGTTTACCGGATCGACAGCCGTGGGCCGCCGCATCCGCGAAGAAACCGCAGGCAGCGGCAAGGCGCTGACCCTCGAGCTGGGAGGGAAATCCCCCTATATCGTGTTTGATGACGCCGATTTGGATTCCGCAGTCGAGGGGCTGGTGGATGCGATTTGGTTTAATCAAGGACAGGTGTGCTGTGCCGGTTCGCGGCTGTTGGTCCACGAACCCGTTGCCGATCGGTTCTATGCCAAATTGCGTACCCGGATGGCGAAACTGCGCGTTGGCAACCCCTTGGACAAATCCATCGATGTCGGCGCGCTAGTCGATCCTGTGCAGGTGCAACGTGTCACTGATTTGGTCACATCTAATAGTGCTGGTGACGTGTTTACCGCGGGCGACATTCCCAAAAGCGGTTGTTTCTATCCACCAACCCTTATCACCGGTCTCAGCCCCGCCGACACCTTGATGCAAGAGGAAATCTTTGGCCCCGTTCTGGTGTCCACGACCTTCCGCACCCCGGAAGAGGCCGTGGCAGTCGCAAACAATACCCGCTATGGTCTTGCCGCGACGATCTGGTCCGAGAACATCAATCTTGCCCTTGATATCGCGCCCAAGCTGGTGGCCGGCGTGGTCTGGATCAACGGTACCAACATGCTGGATGCCGCAGCGGGGTTTGGCGGCCTGCGCGAAAGCGGCTTTGGCCGCGAAGGCGGGTGGGAAGGTCTGACCGCCTATACCAAGCCTAAAGACGACACAAAGCCCCTTAAGACACCCGCGCCGATGCAGGGCAAAGGCAGCCCAGAGGGCGGGATTGACCGCACGGCAAAGCTGTATATCGGCGGCAAACAAGCGCGCCCTGACGGCGGGCAATCCGCCCCGATCTGGGCCAAATCCGGCGGGCTTTTGGGCCATGTATCTTTGGCCGGGCGAAAAGATGTCCGCAACGCAGTCGAAGCCGCCCATGCCGCGAAAGGCTGGAGCAAAACGACAGGCCACCTGCGGGCACAAATCCTGTATTATATCGCAGAAAACCTGGCCGCCCGAAGCGATGAATTCGCCAATAGGCTTGATGCCATGCAAGGCGGAAAATCGGGCGCAAAAGAGGTCGCCGCATCAATCAGCCGTCTGTTTACCTATGCAGCATGGGCCGACAAATATGATGGCCAAGTGCACGGTGTCCCCATTCGCGGGGCTGCACTTGCTATGAAAGAACCTGTGGGCGTCATCGGTGCCATCTGCCCGGATGAGGCACCCCTGCTTGGCCTTATTTCTTGCATGGCACCCGCCATCGCGATGGGTAACCGCGTCATTCTGGCTGCCAGCACGCCGTTCCCGCTATCAGCAACCGATTTCGTGCAAGTTCTTGAAACGTCGGACGTCCCGGCAGGCGTGGTCAACATCCTGACCGGCCCTCACACGGACCTTGCCGAAACGATGGCGCGCCACATGGATGTCGATGCAGTCTGGAACTTTGGTGCCGAACCGCTCAGCCAATTGATTGAAAACGCATCTGCCCAAAACCTCAAACGAACATGGGTCAACAACGGTCAAGCCCGCGACTGGTCCAGCGCGTCCGGCGAAGGGCACATCTTCCTGCAAGCATCCACCGAAGTTAAAAACATCTGGATCCCCTACGGCGAATAACTCCGATCATCTTCTCTGGCTTATAAATATCCTCGCCGAAGGCACGCCGGACCGCCAAGGTCCGGCAAAACATCATGTGGCGCGTCAGCGCCTCAATTCGGTCACGGCCTAGTTGCCAGCAGTTGTCTCAAGGCCCTCGGGCTGGCCGACAACGACAAATGCCAACCCCTCGGGGTCCAGCAACTCGGCCGAGACGCGGCGCACATCTTCTAGGGTGACCGCGTCAACTTTGTCATTCCGCGTCGCGATGTAATCGATTGGCAGGCCCAGCAACTGCATCCCAACAAGAATGCCAGCAATCTGTTGGTTCCCGTCAAACCGCAACGGATATGACCCGGTAATATAGGTTTTGGCATCGTCCAACTCTTGGACAGTCGCGCCGTTTTCAGCCATCTCTTTCCATTCGTCGCGGATCACACTGATCGCTTCTGCAATGCGGTCGTTGGCCGAACTGACCGACCCTTGATAGGTTGCGGCCAAATCCATCGGTGCCAGATAAGAATAGACACCATAGGTCAGTCCGCGTTTTTCACGCACCTCAGCCATCAGACGGCTTTCAAACGATCCCCCGCCCAAAATGTGGTTCACCACGGTGGCCGCGAACCAATCCTCGTCTTTATGCGCGATCCCCTTTTGCGCAAACAACGCCACCGATTGCGGCGTCGGGAAATCAACGACCGTAACACCGGATGGTATGTTCACATCCGCAGGCGCTGGCAGCGGCGCGCCTGTTTCAGGCAACCCGCCCAGCAAATCATCCAGTAACAAGCCCAATGCCTGAGGCGTAATATCGCCCGCAACCCCGATAAAAATACGATCACGGGTAAGAACATCGCGATGCGCCGCGACCAGATCATCGCGTGTCAAAGCTGAAACCGTATTCACCGAACCACTTAACGAAGAGCCGTAAGGATGATCCCCATAAAGCAACCCATCCATGGTTTTACGGGCAATATCGCCGGGGTCTTTCGCGCTCGACCGGATGCTCAACAGCACTTGATCCCGCACCCGTTCAATCGCATCGGCATCAAAGCTGGGGTTTTGCAGGGCCTCTTTTAACAGGGCCACCGATTCGTCCTGATTTTCGGTCAGAAACCGCGCCGACACATTCAGCTCATCATCATCGACGCTGAACCTGAAACTCGATGCCAACCCCTCCGACGCCCGTGCGAACTCTCGCGCATCCATGCTGCCCGCGCCTTCTTCCAGCAGGGCTGTCATCAAGTTGATCGCGCCGCGTTTGCCAGCGGCTTCAAGGGACGCACCGCCGCGAAACGATATATCCAGCGCCACAAAGGGGATCGACGGTTCTTCTACCAGCCACGCCTTCAGGCCGCCGGGGGATGTGACCTCCTGAATATTCACCTCGGCCCGGGCGGGCACGGCCACCAGCACGGTCAGAATAAATGCGTAAATCAGTCTCATTGGGTCACCTCTTCGCGCATCAGCCATCCCGTGACAGATGCCTCGGGGTTAAAAACATCGCGGGCTGCTTGCATGATGTCCTCGGCGGTGACCGCCTCAAGAACATCCGGCCAATCTTGCACATCCTGTACGCTCAACCCGATTGCCAATGCACCGCCATAGCGGTTGGCGACTCTTTCTGCGTTGTCGCGAGAATAAACCTGTTCGGCACGCATTTGCGCTTTGATCCGCTTCAACTGCTCGGGATCAACGCCCTCTTTCATAAAGGTCGAAATGGCGGCATCCATCGCCTTTTCGGCGGCTTCCAACGTTACATCGGGGCGCGGAACAACGACCAGATCAAAGGTTGTGTCGTCCAAGGACTGCCCCTGATAATAGGCCGAAGAATATGTAACGATCTGCGCATCAAACTGCAGCTTTTCTGCCAGATAGGATGTTGTCCCACCCCCCAGAATTTCTGCCAGCATCGTCAACGCGGCTGCTGTCTTCTGGTCCCCCGGATCGCGTTCCTGTGCCAGATAGGACCTGCTGACATATTCCTGCGCAACGCGCGGATCACGAAAGATGACCCGCCGTTCAGCAGTTTGCGGCGGCTCTTGGGTGCGCAGCCGCTCTGGAAGGTGCGGGTTGGCCGGGATCACGCCGTAGTATTGCTTGGCCAAGCGGTGGACTTCATTAGGTTCGACATCACCGGACACCACCAAAATTGCGTTGTTTGGCGAATAATACAGCTCATAAAAGCCAAGCGCGTCTTCCAGATCAAGCGCGTGCATTTCGTGCATCCAGCCAATCACTGGCGTGCCATAGCGATGGTTCAGATATTGCGCCGCGTTCATCTGCTCTTGGAACAGCGCTCCCGGGTCATTCTCGGTACGTTGGTTCCGTTCTTCGATGATGACATCGCGTTCGGTTGCGATGTTATCAGGCGTCAGGCGGATGTTTTTCATCCGGTCCGATTCCATTTGCATCATCAGTTCCAGACGGTCCGCCGCGACACGTTGGAAATATGCCGTGTAATCATAGCTGGTAAATGCGTTGTCACGGCCACCGTTCTTGGCGACCGTCGCTGAAAATTCACCCGACGCCATTTTATCGGTCGCTTTGAACAATAGATGCTCAAGGAAATGCGCGACACCTGATGATCCCTTGGGTTCGTCCGCTGATCCCGCCCGATACCAGACCATTTGCTGAACCGAAGGGGATCGGTGGTCCTCGATGACCACGACCTCCATCCCGTTGTCCAAGGTGAAATGCGTTACGGCTTCATTCTGGGCCGCAACGACGAACGAGGCGGGCAGCAAAAATGAAACGAACGCGGCCAAAGCCGGAAATCTGATCATGGTTGGTCCTTTGAGCAGGGTCCTATGTGACCCTACTTACGCCACCCCACCGTGCAATCAAGAGACCTAACAGATTTGTAATTTCGCCGCATCCGCCAGACGGCGGCATAACGCGCGTATTTGATTAATCAGCCGGTGGTGCAGAAGGTGTGCGTGCGCCTGCACTGCGCCAGCGTGCGGCCTCGGCCTCGGCATCAAGAGACTGCCCGCGGTAGGCCTGATTGTAGCGATCCGTCGGAACGATCTTGAACTGCGTGAACCGCGCCTTGCGTTTGCGGAATGCCGCGTCCGATTCAGCCAGTTCCTGACGGATTTCAGGTGTCACGCCAAAGCGGCTGGCCTGCTGGACCAAGGCACCATCGCTGGCCGGAATACCGCCCGCTGTCGCCTCGGGTCGGCCGCCAAAGGCTGCGATACCTTCGGCAATGGCATTGCGATCCGTCAGGTTTGCCTGTCCGGGTGTCGGTGTTGGCAGATCGGTATAATTGGCAGGTTCCACCAAGGGTTTCACAGGTTGAACCATGAATTCATCAGGCCCCATGGCCGATCCACGAATTTCACGCAAGCCATCGTTGGCGCAGCCAGCAAGCGCAAGCGATATCAAAACAAGAGCGGCGACAATGCGCATGACGGGTCTCCTTGAGGTCTGCACATACCTACCGCAGGCAGGCGGCAAATGTCACTGGCCTTTTTTAAGGGTTTTTTTGGACGCAGTCTTGGAATCGGACGTAAAGAATATCAATCCGAAAGCGCCCGCAAAGATAAACACATCCGCGATGTTAAAGACGAACGGGTTGTTGATCCCGCAGCAGGACATGTTCAGAAAATCAAGAACATAGCCATATAGCAGCCGGTCCACGACATTTGCCAATGCGCCACCGATCAGCAAGCCCGCGCTGACCTTGGCCCAATAGCCCATGGCGTGCCGGTAGGCCCAAACCAGAATACCCAGACATATCGCGCAGGCCAGCGCGATCAAAATCCACCGGCTTGCGTCAGAACCGTCGCCAAACAAGCCAAAGTTGATGCCCCGGTTTTCCCCGTAGCGGAAATTGATCAAGGGCGGCAGCACATCAATCGTGCGGATACGGCTTAGTTCCATCGCGTGGATCACGATGTATTTGCTAAGCTGATCCAGAATAAAGGCCGTGAAACCAGCCCAGAAAATGATACGCATACCGACCCTTGTAACCTGTACTTTGACCGTTAGTGCCGGAAATGACGCATGCCGGTAAAGACCATGGCCAGCCCTGCCTCGTCTGCAGCTGCAATTACCTCGTCGTCGCGCATCGAACCACCGGGCTGGATCAGTGCTGTCGCACCGGCCTCGGCTGCAGTGATCAGACCGTCCGCAAAGGGGAAGAACGCATCCGACGCCACAACCGACCCTTGGGTCAATGGCGCAGGCAGGCCCATGACTTCGGCCATGTCTTGCGCCTTGCGTGCCGCGATGCGCGTGCTGTCAACGCGGCTCATCTGGCCGGCACCAACGCCAACGGTCGCACCGTCTTTGACATAGATGATCGCGTTGGATTTGACGTGTTTGGCAACGGTCCATGCGAACATCATATCGGCCAGTTCCTGATCCGACGGCTGGCGCTTGGTCACGATCTTCAGATCGTCCATGGTGATCCGGCCAACGTCCTTGTCCTGCACCAGATAGCCGCCGGAAACCTGACGGAACGCCAGCGCAGCCACTGTCGGGTCCGCCAGACCGTTGGTGGTCAGCAACCGCAGGTTCTTTTTCTTGGCAAAGATCGCTTTGGCGTCATCGGTCGCACCGGGGGCAATCACAACCTCGGTAAAGATTTCGCTGATCGCTTCGGCGGTTTCACCGTCCAGCGTCTGGTTCAGCGCGATAATCCCCCCAAAGGCCGACGTGCGGTCGCAATCGAATGCACGGGAATACGCATCCACCATCGACGTGCCACGCGCCACACCGCAAGGGTTCGCGTGCTTGATGATTGCGCAAGCAGGCCCTTGGGCCGGATCAAATTCGCTGACCAGCTCATAAGCTGCATCCGTGTCGTTGATGTTATTATAGGACAGTTCTTTGCCCTGATGCTGGGTTGCCGTCGCAACGCCGGGGCGGTTCGAGCCGTCTGTGTAAAAGGCCGCCGACTGGTGCGGGTTTTCACCATAGCGCAAGGTCTGCGCCAATGTGCCACCAACAGTGCGACGCCGCGGCGTGCCGCCAACCTGTGCTGCCATCCACGTGCTAACGGCTGTGTCATAGGCCGCTGTGCGGGCATATGCTGTCTGTGCCAACCGCTGACGCAGGGCGTAAGATGTCTGGCCGTTGTTCTCGCCCAACTCTTTGATCACGACCGCGTAATCTTCGACATCGACGATCACGTTAACAAAACCGTGGTTCTTCGCGGCAGAGCGGATCATCGCGGGGCCACCGATGTCGATGTTCTCGATCACTTCATCGTATTCAGCACCTTTGGCGACTGTTTCTTCGAACGGGTACAGATTGACGACTACCAGATCGATTGCGCCGATCCCGTGCTTGTCCATCGCCGCGACATGTTCGTCATTGTCGCGCAAAGCCAGCAAACCGCCATGCACCACCGGGTGCAGGGTCTTGACCCGACCGTCCATCATTTCGGGAAATCCTGTAACCTCGGATACGTCCTTTACGGCCAGCCCGGCGTCGCGCAATGCTTTGGCGGTGCCGCCGGTGCTTAGCAATTCAACCCCGTGGGATGCCAACGCCTGACCTAGTTCGACCAATCCGGTCTTGTCAGAAACAGAAAGAAGCGCGCGGGATACGGGGTACAAATCGGGCATAAGGGGTTCCTTGGGTCAGTCTTGGTCATCATAGGGATCGTCTAGTGACAGATCTCGCACGCCAATCGCAGTTTCCTGCGCTTTGGACAAGGACCACCTGACCCGCGTTGCATATGTTGTGGCGCGCCCGGCAAGCACAATTTGCAAAGATGCGCGCGGTCTTAGGCGATTGCGTTCAAGGTAAACGCTTGGTTCCAAAGACAGTTTATGGGTGCCATCGTGACGGAACACCCAAATCTCTCCGCTTTTCTGCGCCATCGAAATTGCGGCACCGCCCAGATCAAGCGTCGCATCAACGTCGGGATGCAGATGGAAACGAATCTCGAACGGGATACCCTTCAGCTTTACCGCGTCCATTTCACGGTCAAACTGGCGCTTTTCGGAATCTTTCAGGGCCAGCAGCATATCTTCGCCCGCGACGGCGCGGCCATCATAGGTCAGTTCGATCGTGCGGGCGTGGGTCAGCCCAAAGCCCGCGACATACCCATTATGTGCGCCCTGAAACTTTGTGCCATCGCCCATAGCCTCGATTTCAACGGGGACATATGTCGGGCCTTCGATCAAAGCCTCTTGGCCGGTGTGGCGATCCGGACCGGCCAGTCGCGCGCTGGAATATCCCCCCAACGACAGCGCAGAATGCGATGGTGTCGCACGCCCGGCCCTCCGCCACTCAGCGCCGAACGACGCGCCAGAACCGCAGTTTACGATCAACGGCCTGCGCCCCGATGTCAGCTCGAACGCGAGGGCAGAGGCATGGGCATTAACCGATTCTTCCCCAGTGGGCGGCGTGCTTGCGTCAATGATCACACTGGTGCGCCCCGCAGACAGCCGCGCATAGCCCATCGACAGCCCGTCAGGCTGCCGCGTTTTGATCTTGGCCGTTGATAGCGCATGATCCAGCCAGCCCTCTGCCCCGCGCCCACCACCGTGAAACCGTGCCAGACTGCCATCTGAATGGCGCAAGGTCCGCAAGGTCGGCGCGATACGCTCGATCGCGGCCATATGCGCCTTGGGGGTGCCACGCCCTGCATCGCTCAGCGCGGCTGCGGCCCAGCTTAGCAAGGTAAATACCTGTAACAACTCTTCGGGGTTGCGGGTTGGCAGCCCGCCCTGTTCGTCGATCCGGGCATCGCATTCACGTGCCAACGCCTTGATCGCCGGATCGGCCAGATTTTCCAGCCCTTCCAATGACAGCGCCGCATAAATCAACCCGGTTAACGCTTCGAACCGGGGCAAACCGGGGGCCGCAGCCTGCCAGCGGCGCGACAGAAAATTGGTCTGGCTGGCCAAAGACCGATAGAAGGCGTCACTTTCGTCTTGCTCGGTGCCGCGCAACACAAACAGGGCATGGTTAATCCAGCGGATCAACCGCCGCCCGGTCAGGTCAGGCGTCCAGCCGATCCCGCGCCCGTTGCCGAACTGGTCAATCCAGCCCCAAAGCCACTTCTGGGCCGTTTCGCGGGCTTTGTGATCACCAACAGCGGCCAGATCATCCAACCATGCAAAGCCGTGCAATTCCTCGGCAAAATCGTGATCCGGGATGGCAACGTCCCAAAGTGACACCCCATCGGGTGCCTGGATCAGCGTGCCCGAAAACAGCAGGTTTCCTGCAATAAGCTGCCTGCCACGGGCAAAGGACCCAATCGTACGCGGTTCGGGCGACGACACGAAACCTTTGGCTTGCACACGCATTTTAGACGCTGAGCGCGCGTGCCAACGATTTAGAAAGCGTGTTTTTCGTGCCTGAAAACTGGTACTCATCATACTGCTGTCCCTGTACGCTCTGGTGGCGTTTGGGAAACCATACGCGCAGATTTCCCCCAAGTCACCGCATTTTGACCAACAGTTTTTGCAGCCCTGCCATTTCAGGCAAAACCGTCAGCCCGCTTTGCGCAAACACGCAATATAAAAGCCGTCCATGCCACCGCGGTCAGCCCAATAATCAGGCCGCAACCTTAGCCCCCCTTCGGAGCTGATCCACGCGGGATCAACGCCTTCGATATCCAGTGCTGTGCGATCAACCGACATATCAGGATGCCGCTCTAGCGCCTCGTCGACTTGTACTTCGCCCTCGTCCGGCAACAGCGAACAGGTACAAAATACCAAGCGTCCACCGGGGTTCAGCAAGGACCACGCGTGATCGATCATCTCGGATTGCAGCTCGATCAGCTCTGCGAATTCGGAACCGTCTTTGGCGTGCGGCAGGTCGGGGTGGCGGCGGATCGTTCCGGTCGCGGAACAAGGCGCATCCAGCAAGATCGCATCAAACTGTCCCTCGAACTGGCGCGCATCAACTACGACGACCTTGGCCGGCAGATGCACACGGGCAAGGTTTTCACGCACGCGCTGCATCCGTGGCTTTGAACTATCAACGGCAGTGACCTGCGCCCCTGCGGCGGCCAGTTGCATCGTTTTACCGCCGGGTGCGGCGCATAGATCCAGAACGGCCTCGCCTTTTTGCGGGGCCAGTATTTTGACGGGCAAGGCAGCAGCGGCATCCTGTACCCACCAGTCACCTTCGGCAAATCCGGGCATTGCAGTCACTTGCCCCGCATCCGTCACGCGCACCGATCCGGTGGGCAACACCACACCACCAACAGCCTCGGCCAAGGCTGCGGGGTCTTTTTTGGCCGTCAGATCAAGCGGCGCACCCGCGAAATGGGCGGCTTCGATCCCTGTCATGGCCTCGGCTCCCCAGGCTTCGACCAGCGGGCCGCGCAGCCACTTGGGCAAACGGGGGGAGCGCAATGCCTCCCATGCCTCGGGCCCTTCTGTTGCGATCTTGCGCAATACGGCGTTGGTCAGCCCCTTGAGGTGACCCAGCTTTTTGTGGCTGGCGACCAGTTCGACCATCGCATTCACAACACCATGCGCCGCACCACCTTGGCACAGCTCAACCGTTCCGACCCGCAACGCATTGCGCACGGTCAGCGGCGGGTATTTCGACAGATGTTTTTGCAACAACCGATCCGCGCGTTCCATCCCGCGCAAGGTATCCAGCGCCAGCCGCTGTGCGCGGGCGCGATCATCTGGGGGCAGCTTGTCCAAGGCCCCTGCGGCCAACAGCTCGGACATCAGGCTTTCTTCTCCTAAAATCATATCCAGAAGATAAACCGCACTTCTGCGGGCCTGAACGCCGGTATCTGACATGCGAAACGCCTTTTTGCTTGGACCGCCCGGGTTGTCTGAGCGCATGTACGGCGTATATCAAGGGGGCCGTAGCCTCAAGAGGATGAGATGATGACCACAGCAGGCCAAAAACCGATGCCGCGCCCGCCCCATGATCCCCAGCCGATGCCGGAACCCGGCCCGGATTTACCGCCATCGCCAACACCGGGGCCGCTGCCCATGATCACACAAGACCTGCCCCCGGCTGCGCAGCGCGCGTTGGCCGAGGCAGCAGAGCGCCGCAAAAAAGCGCAAGAGATGGAACTGCCCCCCGAGCTGGGCGGCAGAGACGGACCAGAGCCCGTGCGCTATGGCGATTGGGAGAAAAAGGGAATCGCTGTCGATTTTTGACCAACAGCGATTCTAGCAAAGCAAAGGTGCAAAGCGTTTAGGGTTGCTTTGAACCTAAGAGATATTTCAATCGTTCAGGCCCAAGACATCCAGCATATCATATTGGCCGGGTGATTTGCCCTGCCCCCAAAGCGCCGCCTTTATCGCGCCGCGCGCGAAAACCGCGCGATCAGATGCGATATGCCGTAATATGATCCGCTCGCCTGCCGCAGCGAATAACACGTCATGTTCACCGACGATGTCACCGCCGCGAATCGCGGTAAATCCGATATCACCCCGTTTACGCGCGCCCGTGATGCCGTCGCGGCCCCGATCAGAGACATCGGCCAATGCAACGCCGCGCCCCTCGGCCGCGGCTTCGCCCAACATCAGGGCCGTGCCGGAGGGGGCATCAACTTTCTGGTTGTGATGTGCCTCGATGATTTCGATATCGAAATCTTCGTCCAACGCGGCTGCGATACGTTTTGTAAGTTGCGTCAGCAAATTAACGCCAAGGCTCATATTGCCCGCACGAACGATCACTGCCCGATGCGATGCGGGTTCAAGCTGGGCGATCTGCGCATCCGTCATGCCCGTCGTGCCGATCACATGAACCGTGCCCGCCTGTGCAGCAATCGCCGCAAATGCCAGCGTGGCCTCGGGCGCGGTAAAGTCGATGACAGCCTGCGCAGGGGCAATCGCCGCCTGCGGATCATCTGTGACAATCACACCCAAGGCCGCACCGCCCATGGCCACGCCAACGTCCTGACCCACCCAAGGATGCCCCGCACGTTCAAGCGCGCCCACCAAATGCACACGGTCATTGGCAGAAACCTGCCCAATCAACATCTGGCCCATCCGGCCCGAAGCGCCTGTAATCGTGATGCCGGGTGTATTGCTCATGCTGTGCTCCTCTTTCATGCTTGGTTTAGCGCGTGGCGACCTGCTTGGCAAAACCTCAGCGACCCCTTAGATGAAGCATATGGCAAAGAACAAGACTCATGAGGGCTCGGGCCCCACTCAACGGCAACTCCGCGTCGGCGAAACCATTCGCCGCGCCTTGTCTGATGTATTGGCGCGCGGCGATGTCCACGACCCAGAACTCAACCGGCTGTCGATCACAGTAGGCGAGGTCCGCGCGTCCTCGGACCTCAAGATCGCCACCGTCTTTGTCTTGCCTTTGGGCGGCGAAGGCCGCGAGGACGTTCTAAAGCTGCTGGCCCGCAACAAGGGTGAACTGCGGCGGCTGCTCTCGAAGAAACTGGTCCTGAAATTCGCGCCCGATCTGCGTTTTCAACTGGACGAGACCTTTGACCGGATGGACGACACGCGGCGCATGCTGGCACAAGACGTGGTCCGCCGCGATGCAGATGCCCCTGATTCGGATCCAGACGATACGAACCCAGACGCGTCATGACACGCCTGCTGGCCATTGCTGTGTTGCTAGGGTGGGCGGCATGCCAAGCTGGCGCGGAAACTTGCCGCAACGAGATCTATGAAGGCAACAAGTATAGTGTCTGCGAGGTCGACCTGAACAGCGATAAGCTGGGGCTGTTTTTATATGCCGCCGATGGCAGCCCTTATGGGTATTTCAGCACATTGGACAAAGCCCTGAAAGAACAGGGCAAACGGCTTGGCTTTGCGATGAATGCCGGCATGTATCACGACAATCGCGCGCCGGTTGGCTATTACCTAGAGAACGGCGAACAAGTTCAGCGGGTGATCAGCAGCGCAGGGCCGGGCAATTTCGGCTTGGTTCCCAATGGCGTTTTATGCCTGCGAGCAGGCCGCGCTGATGTGTTTGAGACCAAACGTTTCATGCGCCAGGCCCCCAAGTGCACAAGCGCCACCCAATCCGGCCCGATGCTGGTGATCGACGGCAAATTGCATCCAAAGTTTCTGAAAGACGGAACCTCGCGCTATGTGCGCAATGGTGTCGGGACCAGCGCCGATGGAAAGAAAGCATATTTCGCGATCTCGAACGGGGTGGTGAGCTTTTATGATTTCGGTGTGTTCTTCCGTGACCGGCTAAAGCTGCCCAACGCGCTGTATTTTGATGGCAACATCTCGCGAATGCGCGCCCCCGAACTGGGGCGCAACGACATTGGGTTTAGCCCGCTGGGGCCGATTATTGGCGTTGTGGCCGATCAATAGGGCCGCGAAACAAGAACTTTTATGCCTTCGGCGAGGATTTTTTTCCATTTGGAATGAAGTCGGTCTGGGCAAATATGGCGGCACTTTGATAGGACGCAGCCAAATTAGATAAGGTTAAAACATGGCGCGTAGACGCAAGGGACGGGATATTTCAGGTTGGTTGGTGGTGGACAAACCTGCCGGACCGACATCGACCACTGTGGTGAACAAGGTGCGGTGGGCGCTGAACGCCAACAAAGCCGGGCATGCCGGCACGCTAGACCCTGATGCGACAGGTGTTTTGGCGATTGCGCTGGGTGAAGCGACGAAAACCGTTCCCTTCATCACGGACGCGTTGAAAGCGTACGAGTTTACTGTGCGCCTAGGTGTGTCGACCAATACCGATGATGCGGAAGGCCAAGTGCTGGAAACCAGCGACCTGCGCCCAGATGACGAGACAATCAAGGCGGCATTGGCGGGTTTCATCGGTGATATCGAACAGGTGCCACCCCAGTTTTCAGCCGTAAAAGTGGACGGGCAACGCGCCTATAAGCTCGCCCGCGAGGGTGAGGCCATGGACCTTGCGGCACGCCCCCTTTGGGTGGAAAGCCTTTTGTTGATCGACCGGCCTGACGCCGATCATGTGACATTGGAAATGGTCTGCGGCAAAGGCGGCTATGTCCGGTCTATCGCACGTGATTTGGGGCAAGCCTTGGGATGTCTGGGCCATGTCCGTGAACTGCGCCGCATATGGTCTGGACCCTTCGATGCAAGTGACGGGCTGACCATGGAACAGATCGAAGAGATGGCCCGCACGGATGCATTGGATGAGTATCTTTTACCGCTAGAGAAAGGGTTGCAAGATTTGCCCGAGGTAAAAGCAACTGCGGAAGGGGCCGTGCGCCTGCGCAACGGCAACCCCGGCATGGTGATCGCCCATAACGTGGAATATGGCGACGAGGTTTGGGCGTCCTTCGAGGGGCGCGCGGTGGCTGTTGGTCGTTTCAAAGCGGGCGAGCTGCACCCCTCTCGTGTGTTCAACAATCCCCAGGACACGTGATTACCCGCCGCCATATCAAAGGCGACGCGCCATCAGTCGCGGTTTATTCCGACTGTGAAAGATACCGTTACAGCCTCAGCCGGGTTTGGGATCCGGCGGGGTCCAAGGTTTTGTTCGTGATGCTGAACCCGTCAAAGGCGACCGAGGCGGCAAATGATCCCACCGTCGAAAGATGTGAACGCCGAGCGCGTGCTTTGGGGTTTGGTGCATTTCAGGTGACGAATATTTTTGCGTGGCGTGAAACCAGCCCGCATTTGATGCGCAAGGCACAAGCGCCGGTGGGCGCGGATAATGACACCATATTGCTGCAAGCTGCGGCGTGGGCAGATACCGTGATTGCAGCCTGGGGCACACATGGCGCGCATCTGGGTCGTGGCCCTGCCGTTAAGGGTTTGCTCAGAAATCAGGGCATACCCATGTTCCATCTGGGGCTGTCCAAAGACGGCCATCCAAAACACCCCTTATATATTTCCTATGCGCAGCACCCGGTTGCGTGGCTGGATTAGGACGGCCTTAACCATAAAGTAGTTTTGATTTTGACCTGAGGACGGGAATATGGGCATTTCTTCTTGGGGTGATGCGTCTTGCGCGGGTCAATGAAATTGGAATTCTGCAATGTTGTTCTTGGCCGGTTTGATGGGTTTGGTGGCAGTCGGGGCGGCGGCCTTTGTCGATATCAGCCCCGATAGTGATCAGGACGAGGAATCCTTATCCGAAGATACGAATGATACAAACGGGATGGTGCTCTCGGGCGGGAGCGGGGCAGACCTGTTGAGCGGCGATGCCGGTGATGACCAAATCGGTGGGAACGCGGGTGACGATCTGATCGCGGGTCAAAGCGGCGACGATTATGCACGTGGCGACGCGGGCAATGATACCGTCACGGGCGACGCGGGGAATGACGATCTGCATGGCAATGATGGTGGTGACCTGATCGAGGGCGGCAGCGACGATGACAGCCTGTTTGGCCATAACGGCAATGATGTTTTGTACGGCGGTACAGGAAATGATTCACTCGTGGGATCCGCAGGCGAGGACGTGCTGTTTGGCGATGACGGCGACGACACGCTGCTTGGTGGTTTGGACGATGATACCCTCATCGGTGGGCAAGGTGCGGATGCGCTGTTTGGCGGCTGGGGTAATGATCTGATCATCGGGGTCGAGGATGATCCGGATGTTGATGGCATTACCGACGACGATCCGGGCGATTTTCTGAATGGTGGCGGCGGCGACGATACCATTGTTGCGGGCCAAAATGACATTGTCACAGCCGGGGACGGCGCTGACAGAATTATCATTGGCGATTGGATCACCGACGGAAATGCCCCCGTGATAGAGGATTTCGAGCGCGAGGATGACAGCCTGTTGCTGGTTTGGGACGACCGCAGCGCAGACTATGACGAGCCCGAGGTTTCAGTCGATCCTGACCCAGACTATCTGGATCAAACGCTGGTGCGCATGAACGGGATAATTGTGGCGTCCGTGAAAAGCGCGGACATTTTGACCGCCGCAGATGTTTCGATTGTCCCGCTGACCTCCGCCATTGCAGCCGGGCTCGCCTTGAGCTGATCTGACGCGCTTGGCTGGCGTAAATCTGATTTCAGCCATTGTCGGAAGCGGCATCGCAATAAAGTCTTTGCCAAGCATCAAAAACTTTCCTATACGCGCCCATCGCCCACTGATTCAAAACGGTGGGGATACTCCATGGGCCAGTGCTGGACGACATCCCGGCCTGCGCCATTACCTTAACCTTTTTGAAAAGGAGACCCCGATGTCGATTACGCTAGAAGAAAAAGCACGCGTCATGAAAGAATTTGGCACCAAAGAAGGCGACACAGGTTCGCCCGAAGTACAGGTTGCCATTCTGTCCTCGCGCATTGCAACGCTGACCGAGCACTTCAAAACCCACAAGAAAGACAACCACGGTCGCCGTGGTCTGTTGAAAATGGTTGCGACGCGCCGGAAGCTTTTGGATTACGTCAAAGGTAAAGATGACGCCCGTTATCAAGACCTGATCAAACGTCTGGGCCTGCGCCGCTAATTTAGCACTGCATTCCTATTACGAATTGAACCGCACCTTGGAGACAAGGGGCGGTTTTTTCGTTAAAGCGGGTCTGCTGAACAATCAGCCTTCAATCACCAGCACGTGCATTAGGCCAAAATGACCCGGAACATCGTCAAGATCAGGCCATTGGAACCAGCAGACGGTGCCCAAGCCGTGCAGGTATTTTTCGATGCCATTCACCGCGGAACGGCAGATGTGTATTCAGCGGAACAACGCCAAGCCTGGGCGGGTACCAGCCCCGACACAGACGGGTGGCGGAACAGGTTTGTCGGTGTGCAGGGGTTTGCGGCGGAAACCGCCGGTCAATTGGTGGGGTTCATGACAATTGATGAAACGGGTTACATCGATCTGGCTTTTGTCAGCCCCGATGCAATGGGTCAGGGCATCGGCCGTAAACTATATGACGCCGTGGAAGACCGCGCACGCGCGTTTGGCGTAAAGCACGCGACCACTCAAGCCAGCAAAAAGGCGAGACCGTTTTTTGAACGCATGGGCTGGTCGGTCGATTGTGCCCAAACTGTTGAAAAGGGCGGAGTGACGCTGACAAATTACAAAATGTCCAAGGCGCTGTCGTAAACGCCTTTCCGTTCGCACCCTGCAAAACAATTACGCCCGCTTGCCCATAGAATTCAGGGGTGCGGCGCAAACGCTGCCTTTCAGCGCAGATAAACGCCAGATCAACGCTTCTCTTCCCATCGCATGCAAACTCCTGTATGGCCGCACAATCTGAAAGCCGGCGCCCGGACTCCAGCGCCCGACAAAGAAGATACCGGAGTCAGGGGGAATATGCCCCCTACGCAAATGGCCCAACGCGGGCCGAAACAGGAAACGTAGATGTTTAATGTAACGACAAAATCCATGCAGTGGGGCGAAGAAACGCTGACACTGGAAACAGGCAAAGTGGCCCGTCAGGCAGACGGTTCGGTTATCGCGACACTGGGCGAAACCAGCGTCATGGCCAACGTCACTTTTGCACGTCAGCAAAAGCCCGGTCAGGACTTCTTCCCGCTGACCGTTCACTACCAAGAGAAATACTATGCCGCCGGTAAAGTACCGGGTGGCTTTTTCAAACGTGAGGCCCGCCCCACTGAGAAAGAAACACTGACAGCCCGTTTGATCGACCGTCCGATCCGCCCGCTGTTCGTTCCCGGCTTCAAAAACGAAGTTCTGGTGATGTGTACCGTTCTATCCCACGATCTGGTTAACGACCCCGATATGGTCGCCATGATCGCCGCATCCGCAGCGCTGACCATTTCCGGCGCGCCGTTCCGTGGCCCGATTGCCGCGTGTCGCGTTGGTTTTGAGGATGGCGATTACATCCTGAACCCAACCGTTGACGACATGCAGGACCTGCGCCTGAAGCCTGAACAGCGTCTTGATCTGGTTGTTGCCGGTACCAAAGAAGCCGTGATGATGGTTGAATCCGAAGCATATGAGCTGTCGGAAGAAGAGATGCTGGGTGCGGTTAAATTCGCCCACGAGCAGATCCAGCCTGTTATCGACCTGATCATTGATCTGGCCGAAGACACCGCGAAAGAGCCGTTTGATTTCCAGCCTGTTGACTATTCGGACCTGTCCGCTGCCGTCAAAGCCGCTGGCGAAGACGCAATGCGCGCAGCCTTTGCAATTGCCGACAAGCAAGAGCGCACCGCCGCTGTTGCAGCCGCACGCGAAACCATCAAAGCAGCCCTGACCGACGAGCAAAAAGAAGATGCGAACCTTGGTTCCGCTTTGAAAAAGCTTGAAGCGTCTATCCTGCGCGGTGACGTTGTTAAGACAGGTACACGCATCGACGGTCGCAAGACTGACGAAATCCGTGAAATCGTATCCGAGACAGGCATCCTGTCGCGCACCCACGGTTCCGCCTTGTTCACACGTGGCGAAACCCAAGGTCTGGTTGTGACCACATTGGGCACCGGCGACGACGAACAGTTCATCGATGCGCTGCACGGTAACTTCAAATCCAACTTCCTGCTGCACTATAACTTCCCTCCGTACTCGGTTGGTGAAGTTGGTCGCGTGTCCGGCCCTGGCCGTCGCGAAATCGGTCACGGCAAGCTGGCTTGGCGTGCGTTGCAGGCGGTTCTGCCGGCTTCCACCGACTTCCCTTACACCATCCGCGTTGTGTCCGAGATCACTGAATCGAACGGCTCTTCCTCGATGGCGTCGGTTTGTGGTGGCTCCTTGTCCATGATGGACGCAGGCGTACCGTTGAAAGCACCGGTCGCTGGTGTTGCCATGGGTCTGATCCTCGAAGAAGACGGTTCCTATGCGATCCTGTCCGACATCTTGGGTGACGAAGACCACCTTGGCGACATGGACTTTAAAGTGGCCGGTACCGAAGCAGGTATCACGTCGCTGCAAATGGACATCAAGATCGCAGGCATCACGCCCGAGATCATGGAAAAAGCCTTGGCCCAAGCCAAAGCTGGCCGCGTTCACATCCTTGGTGAGATGAACAAAGCACTGTCCGGCGCGGGTGAATTCTCGGTTCACGCACCACGCATTGAAACGATGCAGATCCCAACCGACAAGATCCGTGAAGTTATCGGTTCCGGTGGTAAAGTGATCCGCGAAATCGTTGAAGTGTCCGGTGCCAAGGTCGACATCAACGATGAAGGCATCATCAAGATCGCATCGCCAAACGGCGACTCGATCAAGAAAGCCTATGACATGATCTGGTCCATCGTGGCCGAGCCTGAAGAAGGTGCGGTTTACACCGGTACCGTCGTCAAGATCGTTGATTTCGGTGCATTCGTGAACTTCTTTGGCAAGCGCGACGGTCTGGTCCACGTGTCCCAGATCGAAAACCGCCGCCTGAACCACCCTTCGGATGTTCTGAAGGAAGGTCAGGAAGTGAAAGTCAAACTTCTGGGCTTTGACGATCGCGGCAAGGTGCGCCTGTCGATGAAAGTCGTCGATCAGGAAACTGGCGAAGAAATCAAAAAAGAAGAAGGCGCCGAGGAGTAATCCTTAGCCGCTTTCGGAAACGACAAAGCCCCGGTGGAAACGCCGGGGCTTTTTGCTTTTGCGCCTTGGCGCAGACATGCCGGGCCGCCATATCAAAGCTTTGAAAACCCCATAAAACGGGTTATTCCACGCCAATGAACACACTTATCATCCACATGCCCGGCAGCACTGAACGGCGTCCCAATGCCGAAAAACTGCTACGTGATTTCCCCGATGCACAGCTTGTTAACGCCGTCGATGGCCGTGATCCGGCCCAAGTGGCTGACTTGCGGGTATTCGCCGGAAACCTGCACAAGCCGGCCTATCCCTTTGCGATGAAGGGCGGCGAGATGGGGTGTTTTGCCAGCCACCGCAAATGCTGGCAGATGATCGTGGATAACGGTTGGGACTATGCAATCGTGGCCGAGGATGACGTGGCAGTTTCATTGCCAGACTTCGCCCGTAGCCTGTCGATGATCGCGGCCCACATGACCCCCGAGATGTTCATCCGCCTGCCCTTTAAGAACCGCGAGAAGACAGGCACCATCATTGCCGTTGACGGCGACACTCGGCTGCTGCTGCCGCGAAAAATCGGTTTGCAAACAGGCTGTCAGGTCGTGGGCCGCGAGGCAGCAAAACGCCTGCTGGCGAAATCGGAACAGATTGACCGCCCCATTGATACATGGTTGCAAATGCACTGGGTCACCGGACAGCCGGTCCACACGCTGCTACCCAACGGGTTAAGGGAGATTGCAGGGCAAATCGGCGGGTCCACCATCCAACAAAAAACCCGCACCAGCGGTAAGCTGATGCGGGAAATCAAGCGCGCGTGGTATCGCGCGCAGGTCAGACTACGGCCACAACGGCCCTAAGCTGCCCTTATTTGGGTGCTTTGGTTGTGCGCAGATACGGCAGCACAGTTGTGAATTCACCAAACTTGGTCTTGGCATCGCTATCCGAGACAGATGTCGGGATGATCACGTCATCGCCCACATTCCAGTTCGCAGGTGTCGCGACACCTTTGCCGGACGACATTTGCAAACCGTCGAGCGCGCGCAGGACTTCGGCAAAGTTACGGCCAACCGACATCGGATAGGTCATCGACAGTTTCAGCTTTTTGTCAGGCCCCACGATGAACACGGCGCGCACAGTCGCGCTGTCGTTTGGTGTGCGACCATCGGGCATGTAAGCTTCGGCTGGCAACATGTCGAACGCCTTGGCGACCTTCAAATCTTCGTCAGCGATAATCGGGAAACCCGCTTTGGCTTTGGCGAAACCTTCGATGTCGTTCTTCCATTTCTTGTGCTCTTCGGCACTGTCCACGGAAATACCCATCACTTTCGTGCCCCGCTTGGCCCACTCATCTGCCAGTTGCGCCACGGCACCGAATTCGGTCGTGCAAACCGGCGTAAAGTCCTTGGGATGCGAGAAAAGGATCGCCCAGCTGTCCCCAACCCATTCGTGCAGATTGATCATGCCCTGATCGGTTTCGACGGTCATGTCCGGGATTATATCGTTGATACGCAAAGCCATTTTAAAGTCTCCTGTCGTTGTTAAACTTCATATTCTATAATCTATATATGTCTTTCTCAGACCTGTGAAAGGCCTCACTTGCAGGTGCGACACTGTGGTGACATGGTGTGCGCAAATGGCAAGGGCAACCCCCGTGCTGCGATATCATAAAAGGAGCTTTCCAATGCTAGAGAAACGCGAGTTCTATATTAACGGCGAATGGGTTTCGCCCGCAAAGCCAAATGATTACCACGTGATCGACCCGTCCACCGAAGAACCCTGTGCGGTTATTTCCCTTGGTGATCAGGCAGATACGGACGCCGCAGTAGCCGCCGCCAAGGCTGCGCTGCCCGGTTGGATGGCGACCCCACCTGCCGAACGTATCGCCCTGCTGGAAAAGCTGCTTGAGATTTATCAAGCACGTGCCGAAGATTTGGCCACCGCCATGAGCACCGAAATGGGTGCCCCGCTGGAGCTGTCCCGCACATCGCAGGTTGGTGCCGGCACATGGCACCTCAGCAACTTCATCAAGGCCGCGAAAGAATTCAAATTCGAACAGCCCCTTGGCGATCATGCCCCGAACGACCGCATCATCCGCGAAGCGGTTGGCGTTGCCGCGCTGATCACCCCTTGGAACTGGCCAATGAACCAGGTCACCCTCAAGGTCGGTGCCGCCGTCGTTGCGGGCTGCACCATGGTTCTGAAACCGTCCGAGGAAAGCCCGCTGGACGCCATGATCTTTGCCGAAATGATGGACGAAGCAGGATTCCCCAAAGGTGTGTTCAACCTTGTGAACGGTGACGGCGTTGGCGTTGGCAGCCAGTTGTCCTGCCACAAAGATATCGACATGGTCAGCTTTACCGGCTCCACACGGGCGGGCACGCTGATTTCCAAAGCTGCTGCAGATACGCTTAAGAAAGTGCACCTGGAATTGGGCGGCAAAGGCGCGAACCTGATCTTTAACGATGCGGATGACAAGGCGGTCAAACGCGGCGTTCTGCACATGATGAACAACACCGGCCAGTCGTGTAACGCGCCCAGCCGTATGTTGGTGCAGTCCGATGTCTATGATAAAGCCGTCGAAGAAGCGGGAAAAGTGGCAGCGCAAGTGACCGTAGGCCCCGCATCCCAAGAAGGTCGCCACATTGGCCCCGTCGTTAACGAAACCCAGTTCAACAAGATTCAGGACCTGATCCAAAAAGGCATCGACGAAGGTGCGCGTTTGGTCGCTGGCGGCACGGGTCGCCCTGACGGGTTGAACCGTGGTTTCTTTGTTAAACCGACAGTTTTCGCGGATGTGACGCCAGACATGACCATCGCCCGCGAGGAAATCTTTGGGCCGGTTCTGTCGATCATGAAGTTCGACACCGAAGAGCAAGCCGTTCAGATCGCGAATGACACGGTCTATGGCCTGACCAACTATGTCCAAAGCCAAGATGGCGCACGTCGCAACCGTCTGGCCCGTCAGCTGCGGTCCGGCATGGTCGAAATGAACGGCCAAGGCCGTGCAGCAGGGTCGCCTTTTGGTGGCATGAAACAGTCCGGCAACGGTCGCGAAGGCGGCATGTACGGGATCGAGGATTTCACCGAAATCAAAGCGGTCTCCGGCTGGGCTGCTGAATAAAGACATGTGATTTTTTAAGGGGGCCGCCTATACTGGGTGGCCCCTTCTCTTTTGGCGGCGCGTGATGTCGCCAATGATTTCCTATCCAGACGTCTTTTGGTAAAAGCCATCTAAATCACATCAGGGGATCGCGATGATCTACGCACGACTGCATGGCCGTTTGGGAAATCAGATGTTTCAATACGCCGCCGCCCGTGGATTGGCGGCGCGTCTTGATGTGCCGTTCACGCTGGATACCCGCCGCGCTGTCCACAAAGGCGAAGGCGTGCTGACCCGCGTATTTCATCTGGACCTGACGACACCGCAGAACCTGCCGCCCGCTCAGCATGAACGGCCCCTTGCGTATTACATCTGGCGTGGCCTTGGCCTTGCGCCCAAAATCTATCGCGAGAAAGGGTTGGGCTATAATCCGGCCTTTGAGGCCCTGCCCGATGGCACCTATCTGCACGGCTACTGGCAATGCGAACGCTACTTTGCTGCCATTGCCGATGATATCCGCGCGGCCTTTGTACCGCGCCACCCGATGTCGTCACAAAATGCCGAGATGGCACAGCGGATCGCCTCGGGCCCGTCTGTATCCCTGCATGTACGGCGTGGGGATTACCTTGCCTTGGGGGCGCATGGCACCTGCGATCAGGCCTATTACGAGGCGGCTCTTGCCGCTGTCACGGACGGGCTGGAAACGCCGACGGTTTATGTTTTTTCTGATGATCCGCAATGGGCCAAAGACAACCTGCCACTGCCTTTCGAAAAGGTGGTCGTCGATTTCAACGGCCCCGATACCGATTACGAAGACCTGCGGCTGATGTCGCGGTGCCAGCACAATGTCATCGCGAATTCATCGTTCAGCTGGTGGGGTGCGTGGTTGAACACGAACCCTGATAAACGCGTCGCAGGACCTAGCAAATGGTTCAACGATCCAAAGCTGAACAATCCCGATATCCTACCCGATCGCTGGATCAAAATCTGATCGCGGAGCCTTGCTAGAACGGTGCGGGTGCCCTGACTTTGGTGGATCGCCCGCCTTGCGGATGGTTGAAGCGCAGTTCCTCTGAATGCAGCATCATGCGCGGAAAATCCAAGGCTGGACCCGTGGCGTAAAACGGATCACCCAGTATCGGATGGCCCAAGCTGAGCATGTGAACCCGCAACTGATGGCTGCGGCCGGTTTTGGGCGACAGGCGGATGCGCGATGTGTCGCCTTCGTCCTTCAAAAGCCGCCAGTCCGTTTGCGCGGATTTGCCGGTTTCATGGCACACCATCTGAAGCGGCCGGTTCGGCCAGTCCACGATCAGCGGCAGATCAATCGTTCCCGACTTTTCCTCGGGCACGCCCCAGACACGTGCGACATAGGTCTTGCGGGTCATGCGCTTTTCGAACTGCAACCCCAGATGCCGCTGCGCATAGGGCGTCAGCGCAAAGATCATCACACCCGATGTGTCACGGTCCAACCGGTGCACCAGCAAGGCGTCCGGAAATACCGCCTGCACACGTGAAATCAGGCAGTCGGCCAGATGCGGCCCCTTGCCGGGAACCGACAGCAAACCTGCGGGTTTATCGACCAGCAATACTTCGGCGTCTTCGTGCAAAACCACCAAAGGATCTTGCGGCGGGTTATATTCTGTTTCCATACCTGTCCGTCTCAGATGTAGGGTGGTTTTTCAACCCACCTGCCACAAAGGATCGACCATGCACCCTACAATTACCAATATGATCGACGTCGTCGCCAAAGGCGAAGCCGACAAGATCGCGCCACTACTGGCAGAGGACGTCACATTCATGCCGCCGACCTATTACAAGACATGGACAGGCCGCGCGCCTGTTGCAGCTGTATTGGGGCATGTGGGGCAAGTGTTCAGCGATTTCAAATACCGTCGCATTATGGGCGAAGGCAACGACTGGGCGCTGGAATTTCAATGCAAGATCGGCGATCTGGATGCCGTGGGCGTTGATCTGATCACGCTGGACGACGACGGCCTGATCGCCAAATTCGAGGTCGCAATGCGCCCGCATAAATCCATCGGCGCGCTGCGTGATGCGATGAATGCACGGGTGATGACAGACCCCAGTTTCCTCGCCTTCAAAGACGCGCTTTCATAAGGCGTTCGGGGGGCGGTAAACGGCCCCCCTATTTGTGCCGCATCTGACGGAACAACGAGATCGAATAGATCACCAGCGCGGCCCAAATCATCGGAAAGGCGATCATCCGCGCGCGGCCAAAGGGTTCGCCGAACACCAGAACCGCACATAGAAAGATCATCGTCGGCGCGATATATTGCAAGATGCTGATGGTCGACAGGCGCAACCGCTTGGCCCCGTTGGCGTACAGGATCAACGGCACTGCCGTGACCAGACCGCAGCCAAACAGCATCCACGTGTCATAAGGTGTCCCTTGGAAGAAATGCGTTTGCCCCCTGGCGCTGAGGTAGCCCAGATAGATCAATGCCGGGATCAACAGGATCAACACCTCAAGCAAGAACCCTTGGTTCGGGCCGATCGGCAGCCGTTTCTTGGCCAACGCATACAAACCAAAGGTCAACGTCAGGCTAAGCGCCACCCAAGGGAATTTCCCTGAATCCACCGTCAAAATCCCCACGGCAACCGCCGCCAAGGCAATCGCGGCCATTTGCAGTTTTGACAGGCGTTCGCCCAGCAATACCGACGCCAACAAGATGCTGAACAGCGGGTTGATATAATAGCCCAACGACGCATCCAGCGCGTGGCCCGAATTGACCGCCCAGATGTAGATGCCCCAGTTGATCGAAATCAGCGACGCCGTCACGCAGCCCATCAGCAAGGTGCGCGGGGACCGGAATGCCTCGCGCAGGGTGGCCGTGCGGCCCAGCAGGATCAGCACCAGCGCACCAACGGGGACCGACCAGATGATCCGATGCACAACGATTTCGGCAGCAGGGATATGGGCAATCGCCTTCATATACAGCGGCAAAAACCCCCACATGACATAGGCCCCGACCGCAAATCCCAACCCTTGTGGCGTGTCTTCGGATTTCGTCGAGATATCAGCGGAAAGGGTGTCTGGATTGCGCATATTGGTCTCCTTGCCCCCCTGCTTACTCGCGGGACGGGCCGACTGCCAGCATCAAACTTTCACACGTTCCGCAGACGGGTCGTACATCGGTTTCAACGATGCCTCGGCCCTGATGCGCGCGCCTGCGATGTCGATCTCGTAAGAAGACGCCAGAACATCCGCTGCGGCTTCGCCCTTGCAGGGGACATAGCCCAGACCGACAGCCGCGCCCAAATGGTGCCCATACGCACCCGACGACAGATATCCGACAATCTGGCCATCCCGCAAAACCGGCTCGTTGTGATACAGCAGCGGTTCGGGGTCGGTCAGTTTGAACTGCACCATCCGCCGTTCCAGCCCGCTTTCCTTTTTGCGTAACACCGCATCGCGCCCGATGAACGCTGGCTTGTCGGTTTTCACCGCAAAGCCAAGCCCGGCCTCTAGAACGTGATCCTCGCTGGTGATGTCGTGACCGAAATGGCGGAACCCTTTTTCGATGCGGGCGCTGTCCATCATGTGCATCCCGCACAGCTTTGCCCCGATGTCCTGCCCCGCAGCCATCGCTGTCTCGAACGCATGGGCGGCCATGTCGGCACTGACGTAGACCTCCCACCCCAGTTCACCAACATAGGTCACGCGGTGTACGCGCGCGGTGCCCATGCCCAGCTCGATCTCTTGGGCCGTGCCAAAAGGGTTCACCGCGTTGGTAAAATCATTCGGGCTGATCGCCTGCATCAGCTTGCGCGCGTTTGGCCCCATGACAGCCAGCACGGCCTCGCCCGCCGTCACATCGGTGATGACCACATTAAAATCACCCTGATGGCGACGCATCCACGTCTCATCTGCCAGACGTGTCGCGGCAGGGGTGACCACCAGATAGGCCGTATCTGACAGGCGCGTGATTGTGACATCCGCCTCGATCCCGGCGCGGTCGTTCAGGAACTGCGTATAAACGATCTTGCCCACCGGCACATCATATTGACCGCCCCCGATATGGTTCAGGAACGCCGTCGCATCGCGCCCTTCGACACGGATTTTGCCAAAGGATGACATGTCATAGAGACCGACATTGCTGCGCACCGCCGCAAGTTCATCAGCCACGTTGCCAAAGAAGTTTTGCCGCTTCCAGCTATACTCGTATTCAGGCGTCTGGCTGGGGTTGGCGAACCAGTTGGCACGTTCCCACCCTGCCAGTTCCCCCATCACCGCGCCATGTTCCAGCAATTGCGTATGAAACGGCGTCCGCCTGATCCCGCGCGCGGTGGCCTTTTGCCGGTAGGGGTAGTGGTCGGCATATAGCAGGCCCAGCGTCTCGCGTGCACGTTCCACGAGATAGGTTTTGTTGCCCTGAAACGGTTGCATCCGGGCAATATCGACATCGCCCAAATCAAAGGGTTTTGCCCCCTCGTCCATCCATTGCGCCAGCGCCATACCCGCGCCACCAGCGGACTGAATACCGATTGAATTGAACCCCGCAGCGACCCAGACATTGTCCATCTCGGGGGCCAGCCCCAGATGATAGGCATCGTCAGGGGTAAAGCTTTCTGGCCCGTTAAAGAACGTATGAATCCCGGCCTCTGCCAGCATCGGCATACGGTTTACAGCAGCCTCGAGGATCGGCTCAAAGTGATCGAAGTCCTCGGGCAGTTGGTCGAATTCGAAACTGTCAGGAATGCCCTGCATCCCCCATGGTTTCGAAACCGGTTCAAACGCCCCCAGCATGATCTTGCCCGCGTCATATTTATAGTACGCGCATTCATCAGGCACCCGCAGCACCGGCAACTGCTCAAGCCCCTTGATCGGCTCGGACACGATATAGAAATGTTCGCAGGCTTGCAGCGGGATGCTGGTGCCCAACATGCGGCCAACATCGTGGCCCCACATGCCCGCGCAATTGACCACATGATCGCAGGTGATCTCGCCCTCGGTGCCGTCGTCTGTTGTATAGGCAACACCCGTAACACGCCGCCCCGACCGCAACGCTTTGGTAACCTTGACCCGTTCGAATATCTGCGCCCCGCGTTGCCGCGCGCCTTTGGCCAGTGCCAGCGCGATATTGCCCGGATCACCCTGCCCGTCCTTGTCCAGATATACACCGCCCGTCACGCCATCCGTGTTCAGATGCGGATAGCGGGCTTTGACGTCGTCGGGCCCGATTTCCTCGACATCCACGCCAAAGGCCCGCGCCATAGCAGCAGAGCGAAAGATTTCCTCGCGACGTTCATCCGTCAGCGCCACTGTGATCGACCCGCAGCGTTTGAACCCCGTAGCGACGCCTGTTTCAGCTTCCAGATCGCCGTACAGCTCTTGGCTGTACTTTGCCAATCGCGTCATATTCGCGCTGGCCCTAAGCTGCGCAATCAAACCCGCAGCATGCCAAGTCGTCCCCGATGTAAGCTGCTTGCGTTCCAGCAGAACCACATCTTTCCACCCCAGTTTGGTTAGGTGATAGGCGACAGAACATCCAATGACGCCCCCCCCGATGATAACAACACGCGCATGAGAGGGGAGAGCCATAAGATGATTTCCTTAGACGATGGTGTGACCCGCCGCGCGCAACCGCTCGGCGATTTCTTTGATATGGGCAGGGCCGACTTCGCAGCAACCGCCCACGATGGTGGCCCCTTGGTCGATCCAGCCCATGACGTGATCGGCATAGGCGGCGGGCGTCAGATCGCGCCGCGCGCTTAGGGCATCGACAGTGGGCTTGTCTTCCAGAAATTCCTTCGTGATCTTTTCGAACCCGTTGGCATAGGCCCCGAAAGGCAGACCAGCGGCTTTCAGAATATCCAATGCAGGTTTGATCGCTTCGGGCGCTGAGCAGTTGATCAACACCGCTGAAGCCTTGCCAATATAGGGCAGCACATCAGCCAAAGGTTCGCCCGAGCGCAAACGCGTGCCGTCTTGGTCATCGACGGACAAGGCCACCCAAACCGGCAAACCCGTTTCCAACGAGGCATCAAGAATGCTGCGCGCATGGGACACCGACACAACCGTTTCGCACAAGATCAGGTCCGACATCGGCGCAGTCATCTGCGCCTTTTCGCGGTAAATCTTGACCGCTTCATCATAATCCGGGTGCAGATCCGGACGGTAGCTGGCCTTGATCGGTCCAATCGCACCGGCAACGCGCGCGCCGTCAAAGTCTGCCGCAGCGGCCTTGGCTTCGGCCATTGCCGCGTCATTCAATTCGGCAAAGCGGCTCTCGTAGGGTGTGTCGTCAAGCCGGTCACGGAAGATCGCGTAGGTGTTGGATGTCGCGATGGTGGCCCCTGCCGCAAAGTAATCGCGGTGCACGGTCTCGACCATACCGGGGTGGTCGACCATGACCTGCGTGCCCCAAAGCGGCGTTGCCTTGTCGCCGGCACGGTGGACCAGTTCTTGGCCCATGCCGCCATCAAGAAGGGTGATTTCTGTCATAACGTCTCCTGCTGAGCGGAAATTTTTCAAAAATTCCGACCCGTTTTCTTTGAAAGAAAACGACTACGCCCGCAGGCGTTCGTTTTCCGGATCCCAGAGCGGTTCGTCCGCCTGAACAACTGCCCGACACTTGGTGCCGAAGATGTCCACGTAGACCTCCGTTCCGACGCTCGCAAGGTCGGCCCGCAGCATCCCGAAAGCGATTGATTTGTTCACACGGTATCCCCAATCACCCGAGGTCGTTTCGCCAACCACCTCGCCGTCGTGCCAGAGCGTAGACATATAAGGCGCATCCTGATCACCCGCTTCGACAACCAGCGTGACAAAGCGTTTTGAAACCCCTTGCTGATGTTCATTCTGCAATGCTGCTTTGCCCGGGAAGTCTTGCGGTTTGTCCAGCTTCACGAACCGGTCCAGCCCGCCTTGCAGCAGGGTATAATCCGTAGACAAATCGCCCTTCCACGCACGATAGCCTTTTTCCATCCGCAGTGAATTCAGCGCCCACATGCCAAACGGCTTTGCCCCGGCGGCAATCACCGCATCATAAATCGCGGGCATATCCGCGTTGGCCGCGTGAATTTCCCAGCCAAGTTCCCCTGCAAAGCTGACCCGCACCAAGGTGCAGTTTATGCCGGCGACAGTCGCGGTTTGATGCGACAGCCATGTGGCAGACAGGTCGGCCTGCGTGTCCAGCGCCACGAACAGATCACGTGACTGCGGGCCTGTAACGATCAGCGTCGAGAAGTCACGGGTATGGTCCGTCAGCGTCAAGCCAACATCCTGCGCGGGGCGCAGCACATCGAAATCGTGCCACTGTGCGGAGGCGGCTGTGATCAGTGTAAAGTCATCATCGCCGTGGCGCAGGCAGGACATTTCGGTGACAACCCGCCCGCGGTCATCTGCGAAATAGGCAAGGTTCATGCGCCCGATCTTGGGCAGCCCGCCCGTAATCCGGCCCCGCAGCCATTCAGCAGCCCCCGTTCCGGACAGATTGAACCGCGAGAACCCCGGCAGGTCCAGCACACCGACATGATCGCGCACGGCCTCGCATTCCTCGCGGATGCGTTGCGCCCACGGGCCATTGCGGTCCCATGTCTGTGTCGCTTCTTCCGACACATCATCGCCCGGTTGCGCGAACCAATTGGCGCGTTCCCAGCCGTTGTAAGGGCCCATTTGCCCGCCTTGCGCAATGATCCGGTCATGCACGGGCGACAGTTTTTTGTTGCGGCCTGCGGGCCATGTATGACGCGGGAAATGCATGGCATATTCGTGGCCGTAAACCTCGATCGCTTTTTGGTTCGCATAATCCTGATCGGTGTAGTCGGTATAGCGGCGCGGGTCCGTTGCCCACATATCCCATTCGGTCTGGCCTTGGGTGATCCATTCGGCCAGCACCTTGCCCGCGCCACCACCTTGGGTGATGCCAAAGGTGAACACGCAAGCTTCGAACGCATTGGGCACGCCGGGCATGGGCCCAATCAGGGGCAAACCGTCCGGCGCATAGGGGATCGGGCCGTTGATCACGCGCCCCACGCCGGCCGTCCCAAGAAGCGGCACACGCGCCATCGCGTCCTCAATATACCATTCCAGCCGTTCCAGATCGTCGGGATATAGCTGGAATGAGAAATCATCAGGCATCGGATCATCGGGTTGCATCCAATGGCCTTTGCAGTTCCGCTCGTAGGGGCCAAGGTTCAGGCCGTATTTATCCTGCCGCAGGTAGTAAGAGCTGTCGACGTCGCGCAACAGCGGCACCTTGTGGCCGTGCGCTTGGGTCCATTCCTTAAGCTCGGGGATGTCATCGGTCAGGAAATACTGATGGCTCATCGTCGCCATGGGGACCGTGCGCCCGCCATAGGGCTTGAACCATTCACCAACGCGCTGCGCATAATACCCCGCCGCGTTCACCACCTTTTCGCAGCGGATATCGCCCTTGGCCGTATGCACGATCCATTCGCCATTCTCGCGGCTTACGCCCGTCGCGGGGCAAAACCGTTCGATCCGTGCGCCCATGTCACGGGCCCCTTTGGCCAATGCTTGGGTCAGCTGAGCAGGGTCAATATCCCCATCATCGGGGTCATACAGGCCGCCCGCCAGATCATGGGTTTCGATAAAGGGGTATTTTTCCTTGATCGCGGCAAGGTCCATCATTTCCAGGTTTAGACCCTGATAATTGCCCATGGAACAAGCGCGCTCGAATTCCATCATGCGGTTTTTGCCATGGGCCAATCGGACCGATCCGGTGACGTGGTAATTCATCGGATAATCGACTTCGTCTGCCAGCCCCTTGTACAGCTCAAGCGAATAGCGCTGCATGTTCATCACGGCCCATGACGTGCTGAAACTCGGGCAGTTCCCTGCCGCGTGCCATGTCGACCCGGCGGTCAGTTCGTTCTTTTCCAGCAAGACGCAATCCGTCCAGCCCATTTTGGCCAAATGGTACAGGGATGACACCCCGACGACACCGCCGCCGATGATGACAACCCGTGCTGTGGTTGGAAACTCAGCCATCTTCTTGCTCCTCTTGGGGGACACCATCGATGATGTCGTAATAATCGCCCTTGTCCGCGACAAAGATATGCCGCGTCAGATGCAACCTTGTGGGGCCATCAACCGCGCCAAGGGAAACGCCCGTGTCCGGATCGGCGTCTGATTTCCAGAACAGGAAGCTGCCACAGGTTTGGCAAAACCCGCGACGCACACCGGGCGAAGACGTGTACCACTTTGGTGACCCTGATATTTTCAGCCCGTCGTCCAAAACCTGAACCGCCGCCCAATAATGCCCCGACTGCTTGCGACACTGGGTGCAGTGACACGCAGCAGGGTCCCGCGCTGGCGCGTCAGCCTGAAACGTGATCGCACCACATAGGCAGCTTCCTTGAAGCATGGTCATCCCCTGCCTGCCGGCGCAGATGCGGCACCCAGCAAGATGCCATACAGGATAAAGCTGCCAGCCATCACACGGCGCACCCATACATTAAGCACCGCGCCCATCGCTGCGCGCCCCAGGCCCGCACCAAGGGCGGTAAACCCGGTATAGCTAAGGGCAGTGAGCGTCAGCGCGGTGGGCACAATCACCACCATTTGTTCCCAGATCCGAACGTCTGGCTGCACAAACTGACTGAACGCTGCCAAGTACCCTGCAACCGATTTGGGGTTGATCGTGGCGATGGCAAAGGCGCGAAGGTAGATTGACCGCGTAGGCCGGTCCACGATGCTAACGGCGGTTTTTGCGTTCATCCATCCGCGGATGCCAAGGTAGATCAAAAACCCCGCACCAATCAGTTTCGCCACATTAAATGCAGTCTCGGACGCCGCAATCAGGGCGGTGATGCCAAAGGCCGAGAGAACCAAAAACAACGAGGCCTGTGTCAGTATCGCCAAGACGCCGATCATCGCGCGCTTGAAGCCCAAGTTCATGCCGTTGTTGATACAATTGACCGCGTTCGGGCCGGGCGTGGTCACGAACACCACCCAGAACAACGCGAATATGATCCATGCCTCAAAGCTCATTAATACACCGGGGGGGCAATGACCCATATCGCAACAGCGGGGTCAGGGTTGGGGTTTGCCCAGCGAAACGGCTCTCCGCGTACGCGGAAACTGTCGCCGGGGTTAAGGGTGTGGGTCGTGCCGTCGATCTCGATCTCAAGGCTGCCTGCGATCAGATATCCAACCTCTTGAGTGGGACGCACGACCAGATCCTTGATCCGACTAAAGGGCAGAAACGTCGAATGGACCATTTCAAAGTCATCGGTCAGATCAGGGGATAGCAATTCTTCGACCAGCCCCGCCACAGAGGAGCCGATAGGGCGGCGGGCACCCTTGCGCACAATGAACCCCGCCTCGTTTGCGGGGGCAGCCGCATGCCGAAACAGCATCGACACGGACACCCCTAACGCTTTTGCGATATGGCGCAGGTCGGTGATGGAAGGCTCGGAGAGGTCACGTTCAACCTGGCTCATCCAGCCAACAGAACGGTTTAGGGTCTCGGCAAGATCATGCAGCGTCAGCCCGCGCGCCTTGCGCAATGCGCGCAGATCGGCACCGAGCGTTTGGGACGTGGAAAGAGGCGCGTGTTGCACTGTGCTGCATCCGTGAAATTGCTGCTTGTTTTTTCACGCTGCCCCAGCCTCGTGAAAAAATCCAGAACTATTTCACGGCGGCAAAGCAGTTTTTTAAGATGGCTTGGAATTGGTCAGCATCTGTTTGGGTAAAAGCATCGGGTTGATTGCTGTCGATATCGAAAACGCCGATCAGATCGCCAGCACCATTCCAAACCGGCAGAACCAGCTCTGACCGCGTGGAGCTTGCGCAGGCGATATGCCCATCAAACGCATCGACATCGGCAACCAACTGGGTCTGCCCCGTGCGCGCCGCAGCACCGCAAACACCACGGGAAAACGGGATGACCAAGCATCCATGCCCCCCTTGATACGGCCCGATCTTCAACAGCTCTGGTTCGGTCACCCGGTAAAACCCCGTCCAATCGAACCTGTCATCGGCGTGGTGAACCTCGCACGCGACTGTGGCCATCAAGGCGACCGCATCGGTTTCACCATCGGTCAGCGATTGCAGCGTTGCGGCGAGGGTAGCGTAGTCGATATTCATGTGAAACCTTTTGAAACAACGGTTGAAGGGGGGCTGTCTGCCCCCCTATCCCCCCGAGGATTTTTATCCATTTGGAATTTAAGGGCGCTCAATCGCGATGGCCGTCCCTTCGCCACCCCCGATACAAATCGCCGCGATGCCACGTTTAAGACCGCGCTTTTCCAGCGCATTCAGAAGCGTGACGATTATGCGGGCCCCGGACGCGCCAATCGGGTGGCCCAGCGCGCAGGCACCGCCGTTCACGTTCACGATGTCATGGGACAGGCCCATCTCGTGCATGAAAGCGAGCGGGACAACGGCGAAGGCTTCGTTTACCTCCCACAGATCAACGTCTTCTTTTTGCCACCCCAATCTGTCGAGCAGTTTTTGTGCGGCGGGCACTGGGGCGGTGGTGAAAAGACCGGGGGCCTGAGCGTGGCTGGCATGGCCCATAATATGGGCGCGAATGGTCAGCCCTTGTTCAACTGCCGCTTGTTCGGAGGCGAGCACAAGAGCCGCCGCACCATCGGATATCGACGAAGAGTTTGCCGCAGTGACCGTGCCACCCTCGCGAAAGGCCGGCTTGAGGTTCGGTATCTTCTCGGGCCGCGCATTTGCAGGTTGTTCGTCTGCGCTGACGGTCGAACTGCCTTTGCGCGTGACAAGCTCCATCTGGGCGATCTCGTCATCGAAAGCGCCGCTGGCTTGAGCCTCGAGCGCGCGCGACAGGGACGCGAGGGCGTAGTCGTCCTGAATGGCGCGGGTGAATTGGAACGTCTCGGCGCAGTCTTCGGCGAAGGTGCCCATGAGGCGGCCTTTGTCATAGGCGTCTTCGAGACCGTCGAGAAACATATGGTCGATGACCTGAGCATGGCCCAAGCGGGCCCCGCCACGCATTTTCGGCAAAACGTAAGGCGCGTTTGTCATGCTTTCCATGCCGCCCGCGACCATCACCTTTGTGTGGCCCAATGCAATCTGATCAAAGGCGATCATCGCGGCTTTCATCCCGGAGCCACACATCTTGTTGAGCGTCGTGGCGGGCACCTCTTCGCCAAGGCCAGCCTTGAAGCCGGCCTGACGCGCAGGCGCTTGGCCTTGGCCGGCGGGCAAAACGCAGCCCATCAAAACCTCGTCTACGGTTTTAGCCCCGGCACCGTCCAACGCGGCCTTGATCGCGTGACCGCCAAGGTCGGCAGCGGTCATATCTGCGAAAATACCCTGAAATCCACCCATTGGCGTGCGCGACGCACCTGCAATGACAACTTTTTGCACTTTGAACTCCCCCCAAAGAATTAAAAACCGAATCGTAAGACATCTGCCGTATCCAGCGGGGATACTGCATTATCTTTGGGACCAGAATATGAGACTTTCGGCCGAAACAGAAGAGCTACTGCAAGTGGTGACGGTTCTTGACGATCGAATTGACGCTGCCGTCGCGTTAGAGTTCAAGGAAAATGGGCGGCAAATAACCGAAACCGCGCCAGCGACGGTCATATTGGACCTAAGTGCGGTGGTATTCATTGATTCCAGCGGGTTGGGCGCAATCGTCGCCACGATGAAACACCTAGCACCCCAGCGCACCCTCGTGCTTGCCGGGCTTACTGCACCTGTGGACCGCGTCTTTCGTCTGACGCGCATGGACAGTGTGTTTTCGCTGTATCCGACCCTCAGCCACGCCCTGGAAGATCTATCGTAGCAATGGTCGCACGCAATCAAGGGGATAAAGTTGGTCGTGACACCGCGCTTGCGGGCGTATTCGAACTGTCGCTTGCGGGCAGAGCGCAGGCCATCAGGGGTGCCCTAACGACGTGTCGGGCACATCTGTCCACGATCTGCAGTAACCCACAAAAATTGGATGACATCGAATTGGTAATCGCAGAGACGCTCAATAATATTGTTGAGCATGCTTTGGCAGAGCGACAAGACGATGCGCCGATCCAGATATCCTGCACGCAAGACGGCGATCTGATCTCGCTTGTTTTCAAAGATTCCGGTATCCCGTTTGCCAATCATACCCCCCCCGGCCCGAAGCAAGTCGGAACCATCGCACACGCGAAATCACTACCGGAAGGGGGATTCGGTTGGGGCCTGATCCACCACTTGGCGCGGGACATCTCTTATGTCAGGGTGAACCAGCACAATGTACTAACCATCGTCTTTGATGGGGTCACATCCATCACTGACAACGCGCAAAGCCCTCGTAATAGGGCTGCGCTTGCAGCACCCGTCCGCACACTGCGGCACAAATGGACATGCTGCTCCACCCTTTCACCCCAAAAGTGCCGCGGCGGCATCATAGTTTTGCCCAGCTTTGAGGTCATACGTAGCGGCGTAGCTGCAACAAAGCTTCCCTCAGCATCGTGTTTTATAGCCCCCACCCAGTGCGCGATGCTGAGGACTTACCCATCCAGAAAATATTGGTTTTCCATCCTGCAGCGCGCTAGGTTCCGTAAAAAGAACCACCGCAACAGGAACAATTTCATCATGCGCGACTTTCAACTTCCCGGACGGTCCCCCGTTCTGGCGACAAATGGCATGTGTGCCACATCCCACCCCTTGGCCGCCAAAACAGCGATCAACATTCTAGAACAAGGCGGCAATGCGATGGATGCCGCCATTGCTGGTGCCGTTTTGCTAGGGATTTGCGAACCGCAAATGACAGGAATCGGCGGGGATTGCTTTGTGCTGTATTCCCCTGCTGGCAGCGACGATGTGCATGCGCTGAACGGTTCGGGCCGTGCGCCACAAGCGTTGAACGCGGCGATCTTGCGGGACGCAGGCGAAACAACTGTGCCTTTGACCAGCCCGCATGCTGTATCAATTCCCGGTGCGATGGATGCGTTCTGCACGCTGTCCAACGATATTGGTAAACTGGGCCTTGATACGCTGCTCGCACCTGCAATTCACTATGCTGAAAATGGCGTACCCGTCGCAGCACGCGTGGCGTTTGACTGGGCCAATGACGCGGGCACATTGCAAGGCAAGGCGCGCGACGTTTACCTCATGAACGGCAAGGCCCCGCAATCTGGTGCAATCTTCCGCGCGCCCGGCCAAGCCGAAGTGCTGCGCCGTGTTGCCAAAGATGGCCGCGACGCATTCTATACCGGCGAAATCGCAGAAGACATGGTTGCAGCACTTGGCAAGCTAGGCGGTCTGCACACGACCGAAGATTTTGCCAATACCGCCTGCACCTATGGTGACCCCATTGCGGCGACCTATAAAGACCTCGAAGTGTTGGAACATGCGCCAAACGGCCAAGGGGCGACCGCGCTTTTGATGATGAATATGTTGAGCCATTTCGACATCGCATCAATGGATCCGCTGGGTGCAGAACGTGTGCACATCGAGGCAGAGGCCGCAAAACTGGCCTATGACGCGCGCAACCGGTTCCTTGCTGATCACGATCACACATCGCGTCTGGAACACATGCTGGACCCGGCAACCGCTCAGAAATTGGCCGCGCTGATTAACCCGGCCCAGGCGATGGCCGACCCAAAACCACTGTCCGAAGCCGTTCATAAGGATACCATCTATATTACCGTGGTCGACAAGGATGGCATGGCGGTTTCGCTGATCTATTCGATTTTCCACGGCTTCGGGTCCGGCATTGCATCCGACAAATTCGGCATCTTGCTCCAAAACCGTGGCGCGGGCTTTACGCTTGAAGAAGGGCACGTGAACGAATTGCAAGGCGGCAAGCGACCGATGCACACGATTATTCCCGGCATGATCCGCCAGAATGGCAAGGTGATGATGCCGTTCGGCGTCATGGGCGGGGCGTATCAACCCAACGGTCACGCGCGGTTGGTCTCAAATCTGATCGACTTTGGCATGGACCCACAGACCGCCATTGATGCGCCCCGGGCGTTCACCGACAAGGGCATCTTGAGCGTCGAAAGCGGATATTCCGACGACGTCCGCGCCAAGCTGTCGGACATGGGCCATAAGGTCGCGATTCCGCGAACAGCTATCGGCGGCGCACAGGCGATCAAACTGCGCAGCGATGGTGTTCTAGAAGGTGCAAGTGACCCGCGCAAAGACGGCTGCGCATTGGGGTACTAAACAACATCGGAGGGCGTGGAAACGCGCCTTCCGGCTTACCGGCTTAGTTCAGTTGGAAATGCAGGGGGTATGCGCCATCGGTCAACGGGCCGAACAAATCGGGGATGTCAGGATGTTCAACAGGTTCGCCAGAATAATCCGCGACCAGGTTCTGTTCTGACACATATGCCACGTAATAACTTTGGTCGTTTTCAGCCAGCAGATGATAGTATGGCTGGTCTTTTATCGGTCGGCTGTCTTCGGGAATCGCTTCGTACCATTCATCGGTATTGGCAAATTCAGGATCGACATCAAAAATCACGCCGCGAAACGGGTGTTTTTTGTGGCGAACGATCTGGCCCAGATGATATTTTGCGCGTGTTCTAATCATAACATTGATGCACCTACCTTTCGTTAGTAGTCCCTTCAAGGGGCATTTGTCCAATGTCCGAGCCCAAAGATAAGGAAACAGTGCGTGAACCTAACGCTAACAGTGCTTGAGATCGTCGCCCCGGTGTTCCTGCTTGCCGGGATTGGCTTTGCTTGGGTGAAGCTTGGATTTGAATATCGCATCCAATTTGTAACCCAACTGGCGATGACCCTTTCCGTGCCCTGCCTGATCTTTGTGTCCCTCATGAACACACAGATTGAACCCGCTGCGCTGACGGCTTTGTCGCTGGCGACAGTGGTTGCCTATGGTGGTGTCACATTGGCGGCGGCGGCAGTTGTCTGGGGCATGGGCCTAAATCGCCGGACCTATCTGGCACCGTTGATTTTTGGCAATACGGGCAATCTGGGCCTGCCTTTGGCGCTGTTTGCCTTTGGGGATGCGGGGCTTAGCTATGCGGTGGTTGTGTTCGCGGTCATGGCAATATGGTCGTTCACCTTTGGCATTTGGCTGGTCGCCGGCGCAGGTTCATTCGGCAAAGTCATGCGCGAACCGCTGGTTTGGGGCACGCTACTGGGCGCGCTGTTTCTGGTGCAAGGCTGGCAAACGCCCAAGTTTCTGACAAACACGCTCAGCCTTTTGGGGCAGATGGCGATCCCAATGATGCTGATCACCTTGGGCGTTGCCGTGGCGCGATTGACGCCCGGCGGCATTGGTCGTGCGGTTGTACTGTCGGCGATCAAGCTGGTTATTTGTGTCGCAATCGCGTGGACAGCAGGCATGTATTTTGAGCTGGATCACACCGCGCTTGGCGTTCTGGTGCTGCAGGTTGCCACCCCCGTCGCCGTCACGTCATATTTGCTGGCTGAAAAATACGGTGCCGACGCGCAATCGGTGGCAGGGCTGGTTGTCGCATCGACATTGATGTCGGTGGCCGCCTTGCCAATTCTGCTAGCGTTTTTGTTATAAATTTTCAGTGGGCGCACCCGTGGAAATCTGGTAAACTGTCCAAAATAATAAAACGACAAAGCGAGAGGCCGATGAGCAGAACCTTTTGCGCCCTAATAATTGCTGTGTTTTTAGCATCTTGTGGTGGAGGCGGTCCCTCCAATGCCCCAAGGGAGCTGGATAACGCGTGTACGATTCTTAAGGAGCGCCCAAATTACTACAAAGCTTTCAGGAAAAGCGAACGCCGTTGGGGCGTTCCTGTGCACGTCCAGATGGCCACGATCCATCAGGAAAGCAGATTCGTCGCCGATGCGCGCACACCGTTTCGCTATGTGATCGGTGTGATCCCGATGGGCCGCCAGTCCAGCGCCTTTGGCTATAGTCAGGCGCTTGATGCCACGTGGGACGAGTATTTGAGGGAAGCCGGACGGCGCTTTGCCAAGCGCGACCAGATTGATGACGCGGCCGATTTCATGGGCTGGTACATGACCAAAAGCCGTACAAAAAACGGTATCGGCTTACATGATGCGCAAAACCAGTACCTTGCGTATCACGAGGGCAACACCGGTTTTGCGCGCCGTACCTATAACTCAAAGCCATGGCTGATCGAGGTCGCCCGCAAAGTGCAAATGCGCGCCGATATGTATCAAGGTCAAATCGAGAGTTGCCGCCTGCGTCGTTGGTAAAGCAAAGGGCCCGGGGAATCGATTGGTGAGCTCTGATACCAGGACCATCGGTCTGGTATCAGAGCAGGGCTGAATCCACGCGTTGTCCCGGCAGCCCGGTGCTGGCACATCACGGTGCACCACTTCGCGCTTTGTCTCTCGCCGTGTTATTGGGTTCGTTCATGCTCGTGTCGGGCATGGTTATGCTTGTCCTACGCGGACATCGACAAGGCCGAAATCCCCCGCGCCAGAGTAAAAAAGCCTCGTCCCGACCCGTTGGAATTACGAGAGGGCACGAGGCTCTAGAACATAAATTGCAAGAGGTTTCAGTGTATCCCCCGGCCCTTTTGGCTAGCGATTTACGGGAGGTGCCTTGCCGCTGACATCAAATATACTGTTCGCCAGCGCGCCGCCCTTTTTCAGCTCGCCCAGAACAACAGTGGTCTGGCTGCCATTGCCGTCATTGATGACCCACTGGCGCAGCTCGACCGGATTGTCCGTAAACTTTAGTTCAATATTGCCATATTCGGGGTGTTCAGGGTCTTGGGCCCGCACGGTGGTCGATGTCCCATCATAGCTGTGGCCCGTCACCATTTTGGCCTGCCCCAAGTTCACATCTGCCGCCAGGATGATCGACAGCGGCGTCTTTGACAGCGGGTATGTTTCCGCCGGTTGGTTCGACTTTTTATCGTAGATGACAACGGTGTTGCTGCCTGCGATCACGATGCCCGTATCAGGCGCGTTATATTCAAAACGCACTTTGCCGGGACGTTTGATATAAATTACACCGGTGCTGATCGATCCATCATCGTTGATCTGGGTGAAATCGCCCTGCGCCGTCTTCATCGCGTTCAGATAGCTTGAAATCGCATTCAAGGGCAGCTTTTCGGCAGCCGCAGGAAGTGCTGCCGCCAGACCAAGGCCGAAAGCCAGAACAGTGGTGGTCACAAAACGCATCTAAGTATTCCTATTGTTATTCAGGTGCCTCACCCCAGACATAGGGTTTCGCGCGATGATATGCGATATCACGCGGCATGATATCGCCTAACAGCCCATAAACGAAACGGGGTCGACCTGTTTCCAAGCCAACCCCGCATCCGAGTCTTTCGTTCCGGTTACCCTTGCTCGGGTACCAGTATTTCGCGTTTACCGACGTGGTTTGCAGGGGAAACGAGGCCCTGCTCTTCCATCTGCTCGACCAGCCGTGCGGCTTTGTTATAGCCGATCGCCAGTTTGCGCTGGATGTACGAGGTCGAACATTTGCGATCTTTTATCACGATCGCGACGGCGGTGTCATACAGCGCGTCTTCACCATCGGTGTTGCCACCCAGACCCAAAACAGCATCAATGCTGCCCTCTTGATCGTCAGATGGTCCTTCAACCACGCCCGAAACATAGTCCGGTTCGCCATAAGCCTTCAGGTGGTTCACGATTTCTTCGACTTCTTCATCGGATACGAACGGCCCGTGGCAACGGACGATTTTGGACCCGCCCGCCATGTACAGCATATCACCCATACCCAGCAGTTGCTCTGCGCCCATTTCACCAAGAATGGTCCGCGAGTCGATTTTGGACGTTACCTGAAACGAAATCCGCGTTGGAAAGTTCGCCTTGATCGTGCCGGTAATAACATCAACCGAAGGGCGTTGCGTGGCCATAATCAGGTGGATACCCGAGGCACGCGCCATCTGCGCAAGCCGCTGAATACAGGCTTCGATCTCTTTGCCTGCAACCATCATCAGATCGGCCATCTCGTCGACGATGACGACGATATATGGCAATGTTTCGGGCTTGAATTCATCCGTCTCGAAGATGGGTTCGCCGGTATCTTCGTCAAAACCAGTTTGCACTGTGCGGCTGAACAGCTCGTCTTTGGCCAGCGCTTCGCGCACGCGGCCATTATAGCCTTCGATATTGCGCACGCCCATTTTGGACATTTTGCGATACCGTTCTTCCATCTCGCCCACTGTCCATTTCAGCGCGACAACAGCCTTTTTCGGGTCGGTCACAACGGGGGACAGCAAATGCGGGATACCGTCATACACCGACAGTTCCAGCATCTTGGGGTCGATCATGATCATCCGGCATTCTTCGGGTGTCAGCTTGTACAGCAACGACAAGATCATCGTATTGATCGCCACCGATTTACCGGACCCCGTTGTACCCGCAATCAGCAGGTGGGGCATCTTGGCAAGGTTCGCGACCACAGGATCGCCACCAATATCTTTGCCCAAGGCAAGCGGCAGGCGCATGGTGCTGTCGCCGAAATCACGGGCGGCCAGAATTTCACGCAGAACAACTTTCTCGCGGTTTTCGTTTGGCAATTCGATACCGATGACGCTGCGACCCGGAACAGTCGAAACACGGGCGGACAATGCGGCCATGGAGCGGGCGATGTCATCCGCCAAACCGATCACACGGCTGGCTTTCAAACCGGGTGCGGGTTCAAGTTCGTACATCGTGACCACGGGGCCCGGACGCACGGCAACGATTTCGCCCTTAACGCCATAGTCATCCAGCACGTTTTCCAGCATGCGCGCATTTTCTTCCAGCGCGTCATCGCTCAGGTGCAGCCGTTCAACGACATCCGGGCTTTCAAGCAGGTTCAGCGGCGGTAATTCGAAACCGGGGTGCGTGTCCTCAAACGTCAGGCCGGGCTGGGCCTCGGCTTGGGCTTTTTTGCTGGGTTGGATCGCTTTGCGGATCGGTTGCTGGACAACTTTCCGCGGTGCTGCGACAGGGATATTCATCGCGTCATCCACCGCGGCCTCTTGCAGTGGCAAAGCCTCGTCTTCGCGGTAGGCCATAGTATCCGCGGCGATATCCGTTTCGTGCTGGAACTGCGCATTGGACAGACCCGAAACCGTCAAAGGCGGCGCGACGCGGGCGGCACCTGTCAGGGGCGGCTCTTCGCGCATGTGATTGCGCGGGGTCGGATCAAGAACGAGCGGATCAGGGCCACGGCCGCGACCACGTGTCAGCGGTGTTGTTGTCGGTGTGTGCACCGCATTGGCAGTGCGAACGCGGCTTTTGATGACATCAGCGATCTTTGATTTGATCCGGTCATCACTGGGGGCTTGGTCGATTTCAACATCGGACCAATCTTCGACCAGCTCGGGTTCCGGCATTGGACCGGCCCGTTTTACCAGCGCCGGCATTTTGGCCAGCAGACCCGTTTTCGGGGCTGCAAACGGGGTTGGCGCTGTCGCATATTGTGCCTGCGACGCTGCAAATTCCGCGTCTTCTTCTGCCTCGACCCGGTTGCGTTCACGGCGCTCGGATTGGCGCGCTTGCACCTTTTGTGCGGCCACAACCGCGCCAGACGCTCCACGGCCCAGCAAGTTCATCAAACCTGCATAGACCATAATCACACCCACCAGCATGAAACGGAAAATGCGGCTCAGCTCGGCCTTGGTGAAACCCATAACAAACGCGCCAAGCGCAAGGATCGCCGGCCCCATCAGCACAGACATCATTTTGATCGTAAAGATCGACCCGATGGGCAAGATCGTCAGGATCGCCCCCATCACCGTATCACCAAACAGCCCGCCCAGGCCAAAGCTATGGGTCTGAAGCCACTGTGCATCGGGGGTCAAAGTTGCCCCATAGATCGAACAAAGTGCCACCGCGATCGGCGCAAAGATCAAGCGCCCCATCGCGCGATCAGCACCACGGTGCAACGCAAACCGCGCACCCCAGGCCAGCAGGATCGCGGCAACAGCCCAAGCGCCCCAGCCCACGATCATGAACAACGGTGCGGCCAGCGATGCGCCCATGCGGCCCAGCCAGTTTTGTGCAGGCGCGTCGGTGGACACCATCCAGTTGGGATCATCCGGCGTGTAGCTGCCGATCATCATTGCCGCCATCAGACCCAGCACAATCAGCCCGACGCCCAGCAATTCCTTGCCGCGTTTTTCAATCGCCTCGGCCATCTTGCTGTCCAGCAGGGGGTCGCGTCCGCGTGTCTGATATGCCATTGCTCTGATCCCTCGTCTTATTCTGGATAGAGACAATCGCGGATCGCTTGGATCCCGCGCGTTGTCTCTTCTATTGGGGCGACCATGGCCACCCGGATATATTTCTTGCCGGGGTTTTCCCCGTTCACGGTCTGCGCCAAATAGCCGCCGGGCAGTACCCGCACACCGGTTTCGCGCCACAGTTTCAGCGCCGCGGCCTCGTCATCCTCGACCGGAAGCCAAAGAAAGAACCCCGCCTCGGGGCTGACGTATCCGGGCACATTGCCCAAAATGCGGTCGGCCACTTCGTATTTCTCGATATAAAGCGCACGGCTTTGCGCCACGTGTTCTTCGTCTGCCCACACTGCTGCAGCAGCGGCCTGCAAAGGCAACGGCAACGGCGCGCCTGCATAATTGCGCAGCTGCTTGATCTCGCGCATGGTGTTCGGCCCGCTCGCGACAAAGCCTGCCCGCAGACCCGGAAGGTTCGACCGCTTTGACAGCGAATGGAAAATCACAACGCGGTCGGGGTCTGCGCCAACTTCCTGTGCGACCTGCAAGGCACCGACGGGCGGCGTATCGCGGTAAATCTCGGAATAGCATTCATCGGCGAAAATCTTGAAATCGTATTTCTCGGCCAGCGCCAGCAATTCGGTCCAGTATTCACGGCTTGCTACAGCGCCCTGCGGATTGGCGGGCGAACAAATATAGGCGGCCGTGGTCCGGTTCAGCACGTCCACCGGCAGGTTGGCAAAGTCAGGCAGATGGCCGGTTTCCAGCGTTGCAGGCACCATGATCGGATCAGCCGCAGCGGAAATCGCCGCGATCATATAGACCTGATAAAACGGGTTCGGCATCAAAATCGCCGGCTTTTGGCCGTTCTTGGTTTCGGGGCAAACCGCCATCACAGCGTTATACAGCCCTTCGCGCGTGCCGTTCAGCGCCATGACTTGCGTGTCGGCATCCACCGTCACGTCATAGCGGCGCTTGATCCAATCAGCGATGGCACCGCACAATTCTGGCGATCCATCGTTGGGGGGATAGCTGTTAAATCCGGCAGCGTTTTGCACGATGACATCGGTAACCCAGGCCGGAAACGCATGTTTCGGCTCGCCTATCGTCATATGAATAGGCACACCGCCACCTTCATGCACGTCAAGCAATGCACGTAGACGCGGCCACGCATGGGCCGGAAGGTTCGAAAACCGCTCGGGGTACAACATCAAAACTGCCTCGGGTTCGGGATCATAAGCGCCCCGTTTCTTCCAAACTACCCAAGGGCTTGCCTCACGTCCAGAGAATCTAGGACATCTGGCAGCTTTTGTGTCTTTTAGGCCAATGCCTCTTGTGCTGCTGCCGCCAGACGTAACAGGCGTTCCTCAGCGCCCGGTGCTGCCATCATGGTCAACCCGCAAGACGCAGTGCCGGTCGGCAAGGTCATTGCGCAGACGCCCATCAGGTTGCCGATGCGCGTGTTGCGCAATGCCAACAGGTTGGCCGACACGTAATAGTCGTGGTCGTCTTCCAGCCTTTCCAACTTGGGCGGCAGGATCGGGGCGGTCGGCAAAATCACCGCGTCAAAGCCGGCAGTCGCACGGGCATAGAGCTTGCGTATCCCCTCCAGCTTGGCCCAAGCGGCAACATAATCAGGGCCGGAATGGCTTTTGCCCAGCCGGAACCGCTCAAGGATTTCCGCAAACATCGCGTCCGGATTTTCCTCGATTACGTCGCGCCACAGGCCATAAGCTTCGGCGGTGAACAAACAGCCACTTAGCGGCATCGCGTTTTCCAGATCGGCGAAATTCAGGTCTTCGACGATGGCACCGGCGTCCTTCAGTTTTTCGACCGCGGACGCAAAGGCGGCTGCGGGTATGTCCGCCACATCATCCATCGCGACTGTGCGCAAAACCCCGAACCGGCGACCTTCCAGCTCAACGCTGGATAAATCAGCCGGTTTCGTCCCCTCAAGCGCGGCTAGCAAAAGGCCCGCATCTTCGACCGACCGGCACAGCGGCCCCACCGTATCGAATTGCTTGGCAAGGGGCACGACGCCCTCCAAAGACACACGGCCTGCCGTGGTTTTCAGCCCAACCAGATCATTCCACGCCGCCGGAATGCGCACCGAACCGCCCGTGTCAGACCCGATCGCCGCTGCGGCCAGACCAAATGCGACCGATGCCGCCGCCCCCGAGGAAGACCCCCCCGAAACAGCCGCATGATCGTTCACACATGGGGGCGTTGCGGTTGACGGATTGTGGCCGAGGCCCGAAAATGCCAGCTCGCTCATGTGGGTTTTGCCAAGGCAGACCAACCCCATCGCCGTGGCGTTTTTCAAAACCTCGGCATCGTCCTGCGGAATGCGGTCTTTCAACAGCAAAGACCCCGCTTCGGTGGCTACATCAGCCGTATCGAACAAATCTTTCCAGCTGATTGGTACACCATCCAAGGGCGACAAACGTTGCCCTGACTTAGCGCGAACCGACGCGGCGCGGGCCTCGGACATGGCGCGGCCGGCTGTGACGCGGGCATAAATCTGGTCTCGCAACGGGTGCGCCTCGATTGCATCCAGATAGGTTTTGCACAAACCAACCGGATCAATTTGTCCGCCCTCAATGCCCCGTCCCAAATCCGCCGCAGTCATTGTAAGCCAGTCTTGCATATCGATCCCTCGTTAATGTGCTGAAACGAACGGTAGCGGCGGTTGCACGCATGGACAATCCCTGACGCAAGACCATATTGAAGCACATGGAGTTTGACACAGATATCGCAATCGTTGGCGGTGGGCTGAACGGCCCCGCCTTGGGTTTGGCACTGGCCCAGATCGGCCTGCGGGTAACCATTATTGACCGGTTGGAAAGCGATGTGCGCAAAGACACCGGTTTCGACGGGCGATCCTATGCGCTGGCACTGACATCCACGCGGTTGCTGGACGGTATCGGTGTCTGGGGCGACGTGGCAGAAAATGCCCAGCCGATGCTTGAGATCAAAGTAACCGACGGGCGCGCAGGCGAAGGGCCATCGCCGTTTTTCATGCATTTCGACCATGCCGAGATCGAAGAAGGCCCGATGGGTTATATGGTCGAAGACCGCTATTTGCGCCGCGCATTGGCCGATGCGACCCAAGCCGCCGAAGGTATTACGCTGCTGAATGGCGAAGACGTCATAGCGCAGGATGTGGACGCATCGGGTGTCACGCTGACATTGGCCAGCGGCAAAACCGTGCGGGCAAAGCTGGTGGTTGGCGCGGATGGCCGCGGTTCGGGCACAGCCATGCGCGCAGGTATCAAACGGATTGGCTGGGGCTATGCACAAACTGCGCTGGTCTGCGCGATTTCACATGAAAAACCGCATGACGGGGTCGCGCATCAATTCTTTATGCCCCCCGGCCCGCTTGCGATTTTACCACTGACCGAAAATCGTTCTTCTATCGTTTGGAGCGAAACCACAGATAACGCCGCCCGGATCAATGCGTTGCCCGATGACGCCTATCTGAATGTTTTGCGCCCGAGATTTGGCGATTTTCTGGGCGAAATATCACTGGCTGGCGCGCGCTATACCTATCCGCTAAGCCTGTCACTAGCCCATGCCATGGTCGCCGACCGCGTTGCGCTGCTGGGCGATGCGGCGCATGGCGTCCACCCGATCGCAGGCCAAGGGTTGAATGCGGGGATGCGCGATGTAGCGGCTTTGGCCGAGGTCATTGCAGACGCGCTGCGCCGTGGTCAGGACGTGGGTAGTGCTACGGTTTTGGATCAATACCAAATCTGGAGACGCTTTGATAACACCGCGCTTGCGCTAGCGACTGACAGCTTTAACCGGTTATTCTCAAACGATAATTCATTACTTCGAATCGCGCGTGATGTGGGGATGGCTGCAATCAATGCACTGCCCGGTGCGCGGCGCGGATTTATCCGCGAAGCTGCGGGATTAACCGGGGAATTGCCCCGTTTAATGCGGGGCAAACCGCTATAGGCGGTTAGTCCAACACCCGCGCTTCGTCGACCAGCATGACCGGGATGCCGTTGCGGATCGGATAGGCCAGCCCTGCCGCTTTGGACACCAGTTCTTGGTTTTCGGCGTCATAGATCAGCGTGGTTTGCGTGCGCGGGCAAATCAGCGCCTCCAGCATACGGCGGTCAAATTGTATCTCTTCGCGGCTCAATTCATCATCTCCCCTTCATGGCCACCACGCAGGGTGTATTCAATCAATGTCAGCAGTGTTTCACGGCGCGTCGAAAGCGACGGTGCCTCAAGCAGGGCCTGTTTATCTTCGGATTCAAGGTCCAGCATCATCGACAGTGAATTGATCAGCAATTCATCATCTGCTTCTTGTAACGTATCCCAATCCGCCGACAGGTTGCGCGCATCGAAATAACGGCCAAGCGTGTCTAGAAAGTGATCGCGGTCAAAATCGACGTCTTCTTCGTCTTTGCCCAGATCCCGTTCAAACCCGTCCCAGCTTACATCGCAGCGGCGGTAGGGTGTGAACCCTTCGACCTCTTGCACAACGCGGAAACGCGAAACGCCGCCAAGCGTAATCATATAACGCCCGTCTTCCGTTTCGGAGAACTGGGTAATCCGGCCCGCGCAACCAATGGTTTGCAGACCGGGCCCGTCGCGGCCCGGCACAACATTTGGCTGAACCATCCCGATCAGGCGGCCAGATGTCTTTAAGCTGTCCTCGATCATTTGCAGATATCGGGGCTCAAAAATATGCAGCGGCAACCGCGAGCGGGGCAACAACAATGCCCCGCCCAGCGGAAAAATCGCGATCGTATCTGGCAGCTCTGATTGCTTTATCATGAGGCTCTATCTAGTGCGTGAGACACCTTAAGCAAATATCATTGAGCTAAGCTTGCGACGGCCATTCAGCGCGATCGGATCATTCGCCTTGAGCGCATCGAATATGGTGAAAAGCTGTGTTTTGGCAGCCCCATCATCCCATTCACGATCCTTGCCAAACAAGGTGAGCAAATGGTCAACGGCACCCTGAACTTCACCATGCGCATAAAGCGCTGTGGCCAGATCAAACCGCGCTTGCAGATCATCGGGGTTGGCATCCACAGCCGTCTGCAATTCGGCAACCGGACCAGCACCGGCAGCCTGACGGGCCAGTTCCAGTTGCGCATGCGCTGCTTCAAGCTCGGGTGATGTCGAGATTTCAATCGGCGCACCGTTCAGATGCGCTTCGGCTTCGTCCAGCTTGTCCAGCGCGATATAGGCGCGCACCATGCCGCCATAAGCACCTGCATGGTTGGGGTCTTCGCCCAGAATGGCAGCAAAGGTATCAGCGGCGTCCTGCGCTGCGCCCTCGGCCAGCATGTCTTCGGCAGCGGCAACGGCCTCGTCCAACGCGGCACCGGGGGCTTCCCCACCGCTGGCCTTGATCACACGTTCGATAAAGGCTGTGATCTCGGACTGTGGCTGTGCGCCTTGGAAACCGTCAACCGGTTGCCCTTTGTAGAACGCATAGACCGTTGGCAGCGATTGAATTTGCATTTGCCCGACGATTTGCTGGGCTTCGTCCGCGTTGATCTTGACCATCTTGACCGCGCCCTTGGCTGCGCGCACGGCGTCTTCCAGCATCGGGCCAAGCGTCTTGCAAGGGCCGCACCACGGCGCCCAAAAATCAACGATAACCGGAACGTCTTGCGATGCCTCGACCACATCGGCCATGAACGTCGCCTCGGTCGTGTCTTTGATAAGGTTTGCGTCTTGCGCAGGCGAAAGGTTCAAATCCATCATATCAATATCCTCACTTGGGGTTGCTCTCTATATGTGAGCACGCCCCGCTATTTCAAAGGTCGAATGTCGCAAAGACTGGTACGTGGTCGCTGGGTTTTTCCCAACCGCGCACATCACGCAAGATTTTGCTGGAATGCGCTGCGTTGGAAATATCAGGTGTCGCCCAAACATGGTCAAGCCGCCGGCCCTTGTCTGCCGCATCCCAATCTTTGGCGCGATATGACCACCAACTGTACAAATTGCCCTCGGGGATGTCTTGGCGCGTGATATCGACAAAACCGCCCGCGTTCTGGGTTTCGGCCAGTTTTTCCACCTCGATCGGGGTGTGGCTGACCACCTTAAGAAGCTGTTTATGCCCCCATACGTCATCCTCGCGCGGGGCGATGTTCAGGTCACCCACAAGGATAGATTTCTGCGGCTTGTCGCTGTGAAACCAGTCCCGCATATCCGCCAGGTAATCCAGCTTCTGGCCAAATTTCTCGTTCACTTCGCGGTCGGGCACATCGCCACCTGCGGGAACATAAAAGTTCTGAATGGTCACGCCATTTTCCAGTCTGGCCGCGACATGACGCGCATGGCCTAATGTCGCAAAATCCTGATCGCCTGCATCCTCAAGCGGCAAACGCGATAGAATGGCAACACCATTATAGCCCTTCTGCCCGCGGGCAACCATGTGGGTATAGCCCGCTGCATGGAACGCTTCGGTCGGGATTTTATCAACCGGGCTTTTGCATTCCTGCAAGCACAGCACATCCGGCCCGTGGTCTTGTAGCAGCTTCAGCACAAGCGGCTCGCGCAGCCGAACCGAGTTAATATTCCATGTCGCTAGCGTAAATGGCAAAGAACCGTCCCCCAAATCAGATCGCGCGCACCCTAGCGCGAAACCGGCCGTGGCCACCATGGCGAATTGATCGGGACGCCGGACAAAAAAAGACCGGGCACAAAGGCCCGGCCTAGTCCAACAGGGAGGTATGTATCAATTCCCGGATACAATAGTCGGGTTCAAACCGATTGGCGGGTCATGAAAACCCCGCCACTCGGGATTATAACGGCCCCAAGGCCGCTTTGGTTCCGCCGTCAGGAAATTAATCTATAACCGCCTGATTCAGTTACCAGAATTCGTGCATTCGAGGGGTCAGGCTCGATCTTTTGACGCAAGCGGTAAATATGGGTTTCAAGCGTGTGCGTGGTGACCCCCGCGTTATAACCCCATACCTCGTGCAACAGGGTATCGCGCGGCACGACTCCAGCCGCAGAGCGGTACAAAAACTTCAGGATATTGGTTTCTTTCTCGGTCAGACGAATTTTCTTATCGTCCTCGGTTATCAGCAATTTCGCAGAGGGTTTGAACGTATACGGGCCAAGCTGGAAAATCGCTTCTTCGGATTGTTCGTGTTGGCGCAGCTGTGCGCGAATGCGGGCCAGAAGGACCGGAAACTTGAATGGCTTGGTGACGTAATCATTGGCACCCGCGTCCAGACCCATGATCGTATCCGCGTCGCTGTCATGGCCCGTCAGCATCAAAATCGGGCTTTTTACCCCTTGGGTACGCAGATCACGGCACAAATCACGGCCATCAATGTCGGGCAGTCCAACATCAAGGATCACCAGATCATACAGCGCCTCTGCCGCCCGAGATTTGGCATCAGCCCCGTTGGCAGCTTCGAAAACGTCAAAGTCTTCGGTCAGCAATAATTGCTCGCTCAACGCATCGCGCAGGTCGTCATCATCGTCGACAAGCAGGATTTTCTTCAACTGGGCCATATTCGCTCATCCTCTTTAACTTATCTAAAGGTGTGTTCACAAACCTGTGTGACAAGGGGCACAGCCAATTATTCACAGGACCGTGCACAAAACACGGCAAATGTTTCAATTCGGGGGCAACTCACTTAAGTATCTTAAAATAACCGATGCGAAAGATTACACGAAGATGGCATTTAGTCCCGATATCACCGAACAGCTGGCCCGGGCCCGGGCAGATCTGCGTATGGGCGTGCCTGTCGTTTTTCTGGGCGATGCCCCCGTTCTGGTAATCGCCGCTGAAACATTGACCCCGCAACGCTTGTCCGACCTTCTTGCGCTTGGCGGGGAACCGGTTTTGGCAATCACGTCGCGCCGCGCCGAAACCCTCAAGGCGCGTGCCTATGATGGCACCCTCGCGCGTGTTGTGCTGCCGCCTGATGCAACGCCAAGATGGGTGCAATCTATCGCCGATCCGGCGGACGATCTGCGCAGCCCGATGAAAGGGCCGCTGAAATGCGCGCGCGGCGGGGATGCCACGGCCCATGGTGCTGCGCTGCAGCTGGTCAAATCGGCACGCTTGCTGCCCGCCGCCATCGTGCTGGACCTGCCTGATGCCGCCGGATTTGCGGCCACACACGGCCTGACAACACTGTCATTGCGCGCCGCGCTGCCCGTGCTTGCCATCCGCAGCCCCTTGCACCCTGTGGTTAACGCACGTCTCCCGATGGAGGCGTCAGAGGCCGGACGACTGCATATTTTCCGTCCCGATGATGGCGGCGAAGAACATTATGCCATCGAAGTTGGCCGCCCAGATCGCGCCAAACCGGTGCTGGCACGGTTGCACTCTGCCTGCTTTACCGGCGATGTGATGGGCAGCCTAAAATGCGATTGCGGGCCGCAGTTGCACGCAGCGCTTGCCCAAATGGGGGCCGAGGGGCACGGCGTCTTGCTATACATGAACCAAGAGGGTCGCGGCATCGGGCTGGCGAATAAAATGCGCGCCTACTCCTTGCAGGATCAAGGGTTTGACACCGTTGAAGCAAACCACCGCTTGGGCTTTGAAGACGATGAGCGTGATTTTCGCCTTGGGTCTGACATACTGAAATCTTTGGGCTTTTCCGCCGTTCGGCTTTTGACGAACAACCCCCGCAAAGTCGAGATGATGGAGGCCAGCGGCATCAAAGTGGCCGAACGCGTTGCGCTAAAGGTAGGGGAAAACCGCCATAATACCGCATATCTTGCAACCAAGGCGGCCAAGTCCGGGCATCTTCTGTGACACCTGATGATATGGTCCTGACCCCCACGGGGCTGCGGTTTCAAGGCAAAGTCTATCCCTGCACAATCGGTAAAACCGGCATCACCTCGCATAAAAAAGAAGGCGACGGGGCTACCCCCCGCGGCGTCCACAGGATCGTTGGCATGCTGTATCGTCCTGATCGCATGGCTAGGCCCACCGATTGGGCGAAACCGATTGGGCCGCTGGATTTATGGTCTGATGACGTCAATGACAGTGACTATAATAAAATGGTACGCGCGCCATATGCGCACCGCCATGAACAGCTGCGCCGTGCCGATCCGTTATATGACCTGATCATTCTGACCGACTGGAACTGGCCCTTCGCCGTAAAGGGACGTGGTTCAGCGATCTTTATTCACCAATACCGCAGACCCGGATTTCCGACCGAGGGGTGTGTTGCCCTCTCACGGGCGCATCTGCACAGCATTGCGCCCATGATCAAACAGCACACCCGTCTGATCGTCACGTAGGGTGGGTGCTAACCCACCACCCGCTTAACCCGCCAAGCCCGTTAACCAGCCACCCGTTCACCAAATATCGCCGATCCGACACGAACATGTGTCGCACCCAATGCGATCGCTTTCTCAAAGTCGCTGCTCATACCCATTGAAAGGCCATCCAGCCCGTTGCGCGCGGCGATCTTGGCCAGCAACGCGAAATGCAAAGCTGCTTCTTCGTCCACTGGTGGAATACACATTAAGCCGCGAACGGGCAGGTCAAGCCCCTGACATTCCTTGATAAATGCGTCAGCTTGCGCTGGCATGACGCCCGCCTTCTGATCTTCTTCGCCAGTGTTCACTTGGATTAACATATCGGGACATTGTCCCAGCTCTTGGGCCAATCGGGCAACGCTTGTGGCCAGTTTCGGACGGTCCAACGTGTGAATAGCATCAAAAAGCGCCATCGCAGCACGCGCCTTGTTCGATTGCAGCGGTCCGATCAAATGCAAATCAACCCCGTCGAACTGCTGTTTGAAATCGGGCCATTTTCCTTCGGCTTCTTGCACGCGGTTCTCGCCAAAGCAGCGATGGCCCTGTTCCAGCACGGCCTGAACCCGCGCATTTGGCTGAACTTTGCTAACAGCTATCAATGTGACGCTGCCCGGCGCGCGGCCTGCGTCTTTTTCAGCTTTCTCAATACGTGTGGTAATGTCGTGCAAGCTCATATTTCGCCCTCTGTTTCTGATCGCACAGAACAACAGCTATGCACAAAAGAAAAGGGGCAGACCAAAGGCCTGCCCCAAATCGATAAGTATTCAGATCAACTTAGAAGTTGAAGCGAACACCCAAGTCTGCGCGTGTAGCACCGGTCAGACGCTTAGCAACACCACCACGCAGCGATGTACCGCCGCCCAGGTCGTGGTTAAAGTCGATGCCGTAGCCTGTGTCGGGCTGGTTTTCGGCGTCTGCAACATATGCTTCGATGTTTGTGGCTGCGCCAACGTCAAAGCTTGCGGCCAGAACGATGTGGTCACCGTTTGTGCCGTTGTCAGCATAGGCCAGAGTTACGTCTGCCATGCCCAGCTTGCTGCTTACAGTAGCTGCCAGCTCGGTGTCTGTTGCCAGGTTGGAGTCTTGTGCACCCAAAGCGAACGTGAAGCCAGCCATGGAGTAGGAAACATAGCCCGCAACGCGGTCATTGTCGTCGGACGCGGACAAGTGCATGCCCCAGTCACCCATGGAGTACATCAGTTCGAAACCGTTGGCACCGGCTGCGCCGTCACCACCGGAGGAGTATGCATCGGCGTTGTAGGCATAGGCTGTGTAGTCATAGCCCAGACCGGTCAGACCGAGGTCGATTGGGTACATGCCAGGCATGAATTCCAGAGCGCCGAAGATGTTACCAACGCCAACTTCCAGACCACCGGTGCGCGCGAAGAAGCGTACGCCGTTGAGGCCTGTGCCCGATGGGCTGAATGCGTTGTCGGAGTTGTTTTGCTGAATGCGAGCACGTGCACCGAATGTGACGCCTGCGTCAGATTCTGCAGTTGCGTCGATTTGCAAACGGAAACGGCTTGTTACGTTTGTGGTGCTTACGCCAGCTACGCTGTCGTCATACTGCACACCAAAACGTGCGTAGCCACCAAATGTTACGTCTGCTGCTGCTACGCCGGCGGTCGCGACCAGGGCTGTTGTAGCGAAGAGAACTTTTTTCATGAGTTATCCCTCGGTTTGAATTCATATGCCCAGACCGGGGAATCCGGAAAGGGTATGAGGGGTCTTGTCCGCCTTTGCCCCTGTTTTGGCAAGGATCGTGCTTGGGTTTGCCACAATGTTGGAGACTCTGATGCAGCTTTGCCACAGTGTCAGGAACGCGTCACTTACGCGAACGGGGTGGCCTCTCAACACCAAGCGCGGCGAAACACCTTATACTATTGACGTGATTACATTGCGCTTGCCGATAGTACCCTGCTTGTTTAGACCAGTGTCCAAATAGGCAAAGGACGGCTGGAATGGCGCACGCTTCGGTATTTAAATCCACAATCGCCTTTATGGCGCTGGCAACCTTAGGTGCTTGCAGTGGCTTCGGCTTTGGCCCGCCCCAAGGCCCCTCTGCAGAAGAAAGAGCGGGCGCGAACGTTCCGGGTAATATTGAGACAAACACCGAAAATACGATTTGGTCGATATTCAACCGCAAGAACACTGACACCAGCGTATCTGTTAACAAATACCTGTGGTCCGCATCGCTGGAAGTGCTGAACTTTTTGCCGATCCAGTCGATTGATCCTTACACAGGTGTGATTGTCACAGGATACGGTACGCCACCCGGCAGCGGCCAGTCATACCGCGCGACTGTTCTGATCGATGATCCGGCCCTTGATGGGCGGTCTTTGAACATCGCGCTGCAAACACGCGGCGGCCGCATGGTAAACAAAGCGACGTCCCGCGCTGTGGAAGATGCTATTCTGAGCCGTGCCCGCGAGATGCGGATTGCTGATAACAAATTCTAAGCCCGCACTTAACACATTCTCCATTCCAACGCCGGGCCACGCGCTAGTCGCTCGCTCGGCGTTTTTCGTTTAATAAGGTCTGCCAAGATGTCCCGCTATTCCCCCGCCGAAATCGAAGCCCACTGGCAAGCCGCCTGGGAAAAAGACGATATATTCAAAGCTGTCCGTTCTGCTGACAAGCCAAAGTATTACGTGCTTGAGATGTTCCCCTATCCGTCGGGGCGCATCCATATGGGCCACGTGCGCAACTATACGATGGGTGACGTGATCGCGCGCTACAAGATCGCGACAGGCCACAACGTCCTGCACCCAATGGGCTGGGACGCCTTTGGGATGCCCGCCGAAAACGCGGCCATGGCAATCGGCGGCCACCCAAAAGACTGGACATATGGCAACATCGCCGACATGCGCGGCCAGATGAAACCGCTGGGCCTGTCCATCGATTGGTCACGCGAATTCGCCACCTGCGATCCGGAATACTATGGCCAGCAACAAGCGTTGTTCCTTGATTTCCTTGAAGAAGGTCTGGTCTACCGCAAGAACGCCATTGTGAACTGGGATCCGGTCGATATGACCGTTCTGGCCAATGAACAGGTCGAGGCCGGTCGCGGCTGGCGGTCAGGCGCGCTGGTTGAACGGCGCGAGCTGACGCAGTGGTTCTTCAAGATCTCGGATCATTCCGAAGAATTGCTGAACGCGCTGGATACCCTTGATAACTGGCCCGCCAAGGTCAAACTGATGCAGGCCAACTGGATCGGCAAATCGCGCGGCCTGCAATTTGCGTTCTCGACCATCGACGCGCCGGACGGTTTTGACCGGATCGAAGTGTACACAACCCGGCCCGATACGTTGCTTGGTGCCAGTTTCGTCGGCATTTCACCCGATCACCCGCTGGCCAAAACGCTTGAGAAAGACAACCCCGAAATCGCCGCGTTCTGCACGGAATGCCGCAAGGGGGGCACCACCGAAGAAGCGATTGAAACCGCGGAAAAGCTGGGAATGGATACCGGCCTGCGCGTGCGTCATCCCTTTGATACCTCGTGGGAATTGCCGGTTTATATCGCCAACTTTATCCTGATGGATTACGGCACGGGTGCCATCTTTGGCTGCCCTGCGCACGACCAGCGTGATTTTGAATTCGCAACGAAATATGGTTTGCCCATCACATCGACCTTCCTGCCCTCCGAAGACGCTGATCCCAAGGTGACCGAAGCCTACGTTCCGGCGAAATCCGAGCGTGTATATTACAACGGTGGCTTTGCAGGCGAGCAATGGCAAACCGGCGACGAGGCCATCGCGACAGCGATTGAGGCATGCGAAGCAAAAGGCGTCGGTCAAGGCGTGACCAAATACCGTCTGCGCGACTGGGGCTTGTCCCGCCAGCGCTATTGGGGCTGCCCGATTCCCGTTGTGCATTGCAACGATTGCGGCGTCGTTCCCGAAAAGAAAGAGAACCTGCCGATAGAACTGCCCTATGACGTCAGCTTTGATGTGCCGGGCAATCCGCTGGACCGCCATCCGACATGGCGCGACTGTGCCTGCCCGTCCTGTGGCGCGCCCGCAAAGCGTGAAACCGATACAATGGACACGTTCGTCGATTCGTCGTGGTACTTCGCCCGCTTTACCGCGCCCCACGCCGATACCCCGACTGTCATGGAAGACGCTGAATATTGGATGAACGTCGATCAATATATCGGCGGCATCGAACACGCGATCCTTCACCTGCTTTATTCGCGCTTCTTTGCCCGCGCGATGCAGATCACGGGGCACCTGCCAGAAAAGGCGATTGAGCCCTTTGATGCGCTGTTCACCCAAGGCATGGTAACCCATGAGATTTACCAAACCAAAGGCGAGAACGGCCGCCCCGTCTATCACCTGCCCGAGGACGTAACCGACGGCAAACTTGCCGATGGCACCGCGGTCGAGATCATCCCGTCAGCGAAAATGTCCAAATCCAAAAAGAACGTCGTCGATCCGCTGGGCATTATCGCCAGCTATGGCGCCGACACGGCACGTTGGTTTGTCCTGTCCGATTCCCCCCCAGAACGGGACGTGGAATGGACAGCCTCGGGTGCCGAAGCCTCGTATAAACACCTTGGCCGGGTCTGGAATATCTCGAACCGGATCACCGAAATGGCGCAAGATACCAGCGGCGAAGGCGATGACGACCTGCTGCGTGCCATGCACAAAACCATTCACGATGTGACAATGGGCGTCGAATCCTTTGGCTTTAACGCAGCCATTGCCAAGCTTTACGCTTTCACTGCGACGCTGCACAAATCCAAGGCCGGACACGCAGCACAACGCGAGGCCATCATGACCCTTGCGCAGCTTATGGCCCCGATGACCCCGCACCTGTCGGAAGAAATCTGGGCTGCACAAGGCGGCGCGGGTCTGATCACCACCTCACCATGGCCCAAAGCGTCCGAAAAGATGTTGGTGGACGACACCGTGACGCTGCCGATCCAGATCAACGGCAAACGGCGCGCCGAAATTCAGGTGCCCGCGGATATGTCGAAAGAAGAGGTTGAAAAGATCGCGCTGAGCCACGAAGCTGTTATTCGTACCCTTGATGGTGCCACGCCTAAAAAGGTGATCGTAGTGCCCGGACGGATCGTCAATGTCGTTGCCTAACCGCCGCCTTATGCTGGCGCTGCCCTTGCTGGCGCTGGCCGCTTGCGGGTTTCAACCCGTCTATGGCCCCAGTGGCACGGGTACAGCCTTGCAAAACAGCGTTGCAGTGGACGCGCCAGACGATGCGTTCACCTATACGCTGGTCCGCGAGATCGAGACGCGGTTGGGCCGCCCTGCTGCGGCCAAATACGGACTAGCGCTAACCGTGACCACCAGCGAGGAAGGTCTGGCGATTGATACCGCCGACAACACCAGACGGTACAACCTGATTGGCAAAGCCGACTTTGCGCTGCGCGACCTTGGTACGGGACAAATCGTTTCGTCCGGTAACGTCGAAAACTTTACCGGCTATTCCGCGACCGGGTCCACCGTCGCGACCCTTGCCGCTGAACGCGATGCCCAGGTGCGCCTGATGACAATACTGGCCGATCAAATCGTGACCCGGCTTTATGCGGCTGACCTGACCCAATGAAACTGCCGCCCCGCGACGCCACTGCCTATTTCAAGAAGCCCGACCCGAACAAAACAGGGCTGCTGATCTACGGCAGCGATGCGATGCGCGTCGCCCTGAAACGCCAAGAATTCCTTAAGGCGTTGCTGGGTGCCAATGCCGAAGAAGAAATGCGGCTGACCCGTATCCAAGCCGCCGACCTGCGCCGCGATCCGCCGATGCTGCTGGATGCGTTAAAGGCAGTTGGCTTCTTTCCCGGCCCCCGCGCTGCTTTTGTCGAAGACGCGAACGACAACATCGCTAAAATTCTGACCGACGCGCTGGCCGATTGGCAGCCTGGCGATGCGCAAATCGTGGTGACCGCTGGCGATCTCAAAAAAACGTCAAAGGTTCTTAAGGCGTTCGAGGCGCATAAAACCGCCTTTGCTACGCCCATTTATGACAATCCACCCGACCGTGCCGAGATCGAGCGTATATTGTCCGAGGCCAAGCTAAGCCCCGAACCCGATGCAATGGGATCGCTCAGCGAACTTGCCCGCGTGCTGGACCCCGGTGATTTTCGCCAGATGGTCGAAAAGATCACCCTATACAAGATCGGCGACAATGGCCCCCTGACCGCCGAAGACGTTGGCAATTGCGCGCCCACCTCAACCGAGGCCGAAGTTGACGATATCCTGCACGTCGTGGCCGAAGCCCGTGCTGGAGATATCGGGCCGGTGATGGCCAAGCTGCAAGCGCAAGGCGTGAATGCCGTGACCTTGATCATCATGGCCACGCGCCATTTTCGCACGCTCTATCGCATCGCCAGCAACCCCGGCGGGCAGATATGGGGTGTCCGCGACCGCGACCGCGCCATGCGGCAGGCCAAAAGCTGGGGCGCGGCCAAGCTGGAAACCGCGTTGACCGTGTTGACGGATACCGATCTGACGCTGCGGTCAGCGGGCCAACATGCGCCCACGATGGCGCTGGTTGAACGGGCCTTTATCCGGCTGGCAATGTTGGGCGCGCAACGCTAACTTTGGTCGAAATTCCTAGGGGGGACACGTAAATGTACAAAGTCATCGGAGCCACCAAATCCCGCGCGATGCGCGTCATGTGGATGTTAGAAGAACTGGGTCAACCCTACGAACAAGTCGTCTGCGGCCCAGGATCGGATGAGGCGAAAAAATACAATCCGTCCGGGAAAATCCCCGCATTGGTCGATGGCGATGACGTTCTGACGGATTCCGTGGCGATCATGCAGTATCTGGCCGACAAGCACGGCCAACTGACAGCCCCAGCAGGTACGCCCGCACGCGCCCGCCAAGATGCCATGACCTTGTGGCTGATTGATGAAATGGACGCGATCCTGTGGGCTGCGGCCAAACACAGCTTTGTGTTCCCGGAAGAGCACCGCGTTCCCGAAATCAAGCCCAGCCTGAAAGCCGAATTCGCACGCTCGGCCAAGGTATTGTCAGACAAAATTGACGGGCCATTCCTGATGGGTGACACGATCACCGTGCCCGATCTGCTGGCCACCCATTGCATCAACTGGTCCATCGGCGCGGGGTTCGACCGCGTGGATGATAAACTGGGTGCTTGGGCGAAATCGATGCGCGACCGCCCCGCGTTCAAAGCGGCCGCAACCAAAGAAGGCTAGTCCTTTTGCGCCCAGGCGGCGGCATGTTGCCCCGCCCATCGGCCTGTCGCAAGGCAGGCCGAAATCAGATAGCCGCCTGTCGGGGCCTCCCAATCCAGCATCTCGCCAGCGACGAAAACACCGGGACGTTGGCGCAGCATGAGTGCATCATCCACAGCGTCGAGCTTCACCCCGCCCGCCGTCGAAATCGCCTGATCCATCGGGCGCAAACCCTCGTGTTTGACCGGTAGCGCCTTCAGCAGTCTGGCCAGTTTCTTGCTATCCTGTGGCAAAGGCCGCGCCATTTCCTGCAATATAGCGATCTTGACCGGCTCAAGCTTGAGCGCTTTGCGCATGAAGTTTGCCGTGCTCATCTTGCCGCGCGGCTGGTCCAGCTTTGCGGTCAATGCCTCGACCGTTTGATCTGGCAAAAGATCCAGCATCAGCGGATGCCCCTCGCGCACGCCGCGCGACACAGTATAGACGCCGCCGCCCTCAAACCCGTGACGCGAGATCATCGCCTCGCCCCGTGAACGGTAAGTACCCGACTTAAGCGCGATCCCCTTGAGGGCCGTACCGAAATGCGCCGCCATATGTGATGACCATTCCATCGCAATGCCAGCGTTTGCGGGCGCAAAGGGGGTGAACGGCGTATCGCTGGCCAGAACCTTGGCCCATTCACCGGTTGACCCAAGCCGTGCCCAGCTGGCACCGCCCATCGCCAAAACAGTGACATCGGGCTGCAACATCTTGGTGCCTTCCGGCGTCTCGAAAACCAGCTTGCTGTCGTCCCACCCGGTCCAGCGCCAACGCGTGTTCATCTGAACACCGGCCTGTGACAGGCGCACTAGCCAGGCGCGCAACAGCGGCGATGCCTTCATCACGGTTGGGAAAACGCGGCCTGTTGACCCTGTGAACACCTCTTGTCCCAGCCCGGTGGCCCATGCCTGCACAGCATCCCCGTCAAACGCTGATATGATCGGCGCAAGCGGGGTTTTGGCATTCGTGAAAGCGTTCATAAACGTATCGTGGGGTTCGACCTTGGTCAGGTTCAGCCCGGATTTCCCCGCCATCAGAAATTTACGTCCAACCGACGGTTTGTGATCGCAAACAGTGACCGACATCCCCGCCTCTGACAGCATTTCAGCGGCCATCAGCCCCGCAGGACCCGCGCCGATCACGACAGCCTGCTTTTGTGTCTGTGCTACAGTGGTCATAAAGATACCTTTGCGGAAAATACGAACCTAAGGACTTGCCTTAACCCGAGTGAAAGCTGATTGCACGATGATGCTGATGAATGACCCCCACCGGGAGGACACCGATGCGACTTTTCTTTATTCTGACGACCTTGGCCGCCCTAAGTGCATGTGGCGTGCCCTTCGTACCGTTTATCTAAGGGACGAACGGCCCTAGCTGTCTAACAATCCGGGCTGTGCTGCGCACATTGCTTTGATGCCCGCCGCAATCTCGGGTGTCGCTGCAATGGTGTCAGCGGCGATCTGATGCGCCGTCTCTAGCAGGGCTTCAGGTTCGACGATCCGGTCGATCAGCCCAAACATCAGGGCATCATCAGCGGTGATTTTTTGGCCACCCATCAAGATCAGCTTGGTCCGTGCGGGACCGATCAAGGCGGCCATGCGCCCGGGATCACTGGGCTGCGGCAAAAACCCCAGCTTCATCACCGGATAGAAAAACTTGGCCGTGGGCACTGCAATGCGCAGATCGCTGGCCAGCGCCATCCCCATCGCCCCGCCAGCAAGTGTGCCGTTCATCGCGCAGATACTCAGCCCCGGCAGTGCCGCGATGGCCCCCGACAGCCGTTCCCAAATGTCGGATACGGCAAGACCCGCGCGGGCTTCGTCCAGATCGGCACCTGCGCTAAAAACCTTGCCTTGGCCGGTCAGGATCACGGTGCGTGCCGCCTGTGCATCCTCCATAAACTCGGCTAATGACACCAGCATGTCATGCGTCAGGGAATTGGCCTTTTCGGGCCGGTTCAGGGTTGCCGTCCAGATGTCACCCTCGCGGGTATAATCGATCATATCAGCCCGATCTCTTTGCGCAGGCTCTCGTCACGCAGGGATATTTCCTCGCCACGGAAGCGATCTGCTGCGGGGCTGCACATCCAAAGCAGCGCGCGGGCAGGCCAATCGGCGGGAATGTGGTCTTCCCATGCCAGTTCACTGACCGGATTGATGCCGCTTGCCTTGATCTCGCGTTGCATTTGGGTGGCGACGGTGCCGGGTGACAAACCAATGACGCGAATGCCATTGGCGCTTTCCTCAAGATGGGCGGATCTGCCAAGCATATTCACCGCAGCTTTGGACGCGCAATAAGCGCTCCATGCCTCGATCGCGTTATGCGCGGCACCGGAACTTACGGTCAAAATCGTCCCGCCGCCGGCGTCTTTCATCACGGGCAACGCGGCGCGCATCCCGTTATAAACACCCTTGAGGTTGATATCGATGGCCAGCCCCCATTGGTCAGGATCGGAATCTGCCAAATGCGTGATCGGGTCGATGACACCGGCATTGTTGATCAGCACATCCAGACGGCCAAACTCTTGCATCGTTTTATCAACCGCTGACGCCATTTCCCCAAAGCGGGCAACGTTGCAGGGGATCGCGATGGCCTGATGGCCGATCTCGCCTGCCAGATCAGCGATGGCATCTTGGGATCGCGCCAACAGCACCACATTCGCCCCTGCTTTGGCGAAACTGCGTGCAGCTTCTGCCCCGATACCGCGGCTTGCGCCCGTGATCATCACTGTCTTGCCTGTCATTTCCATGTCAATTCTCCCAAGTTTCAGCGTTTTATGGCTCGTAAATTTACCAATCAAATGTATTTAGTCGATACTTAGCACCTGCATAAACCGATACCAGCCCAAAGCCCAACCTTGGCCAAAAACTGCTTTGCCTTGTATGGTGGCCAATGCCAATTATCTATTAAGCGTAGACGAACCGGCACCGGTACGCATTCGACAAAGGAATTTTAATGATGATCCGAGTTCACAACATTTTGGGCTGTTCAGCTCTTGCCCTTTTGTCGACGGCGCAGATCGTAGCGGCAGATATCACCCCCAAAGACGTGTGGCAGGATTGGCGCAGCCATATGCAGGGCACGGGCTACCTGCTGACGGCGAACGAAAGCATGGCAGGTGACAGGCTGACGGTCAGCGACCTGTGGCTTGAACCGGTGACCAAGGACGAACAAGGGCAAATGTCCCTGTCCCTTGGCAGCATCAGCTTTGAACAGAATGACGACGGTAGTGTCGCCGTACTGCTGCCCTCCGTGATGCCTTTCTCGTTTACCACGACCCCGACAACGATGGATGCGGAGCCCGTCAATATGACGCTGACCATCACCCAGTCGGGCCAAGCGATGACAGTCAGTGGCACGCCCACCAATATGACCAGCACCTATACCGCCGGAACGGTCGGGCTGAGCATTGATCAGATGACAGTCGGGGATGAAACGCTGGACGCTGACACGATCCAGATGACCATGGCGATGCTGGATGTTCAAAGCAGAACAGAAAGCACATTGAGCGCAATGCGCGATTACGCGCAAACTGCGACGATCGGTTCCGCCACCTATGACCTGAAGTTCAAGAACCCTGACGAACCCGCGACCGCTATGGCCCAAGGAACGTCGGCGGACCTGAGCTTTAAGTCCAACGGTCTTTTGCCGCTGGCGCTGGCACAGGTCAGCGATATGACGGGGCTGTTGCGTGCGGGAATGGACGTTGCAGGCACCATGACTGCAGGCAACAGCACCATTACCGTAGGTATTGAAGACCCAAATAGCGGGAACATGGCCATCGCGATGGCCGCCGAAAGCGGCACGCTTACCTTTGAAACCAGCGCCGAGGGGATCAGCTATGCTGGTACCCGCGAAGGCATGACAGTTTCGGTTCAGCCGGCGGAATTCCCGTTCCTGCTGTCCTTTGCCATGGAAAATGCCGCCTTTAACCTAAGCGCGCCAGCGATGAAGTCAGACACACCGCAACATTTTGCCTTGGGTCTGAACCTGACCGATTTCACCATGTCGGATATGGTCTGGGGCATGCTAAATCCCCAAGGCACCTTGCCGCGTGACCCGGCCTCTGTTGCGCTGGATATGACGGGAACGGCGACGATGCTGTCTGATTATCTGGACATGCAGAATGCAGGCCAAATGGCTGGCACCATGGAGATGCCCGCCCTACCGGAAAGCGTTAAGCTGAATTCGCTGATCGTTGATGCGCTTGGCGCGCGGCTGACAGGCTTTGGTGCTGCGACCTTTGAAAACGCAGGCCCCACCGCACAAGATAGCACGCCGAAACCCACAGGGGCCGTTAACCTCAAACTGGTTGGCGGGAATACCCTGTTGAATACGCTGGTCGATTCCGGGTTGTTGCCCGCGCAAACCGCGATGGGCGCGCGTATGGTGATGGCGATGTTTGCAATACCCGGTGAAGGCGATGATACGCTTGAAACCAAAATCGAATTCACCCGGTCCGGCGCAATTCTGGCGAATGGCCAGCGGATTAAATAGGCCGCTCTGTCTTTGCCCCGCAGCCCGGTCCCTTGCAGACAGGGACCGGGGCCGATAGCTACCCTGTGAAAGCTCAAGGAATATCCAAATGTCGCAATCCATTGATGCGCTGACCAAAGCGCTCTTGCATGCAGCCAAAAACGCTGGTGCCGACAGTGCTGACGCCATGGCCGTGCGCGGCACGTCGGTAAGTGTCGACGTGCGCGGCGGCGCATTGGAGCAGGCGGAACGGGCCGAAGGGGTAGACATCGGTCTGCGTGTTTTCGTGGGCAAGCGGTCGGCCAATGTGTCCGCGTCCGACACATCCACCCGCACAATCGAGGAAATGGCCACCCGCGCCGTCGCCATGGCGAAAGAAGCGCCAGAAGACCCCTATTCCGGTCTGGCCGATCCTGATCAACTATCCACAAGCTGGGACATCGACGCGTTAGAGCTGTCCGACCCGACCCCCGAACCATCGCCGCAAACGTTGCAAGACGATGCGGCGCGGGCAGAAGCGGCAGGTTTGGCCGTCAAAGGGATTTCGCAAATACAATCCGCCAGCGCGGCCTATGGCGAACAACAAGTGTACCTGGCCGCCAGCAACGGTTTTGAGGGGGGATACACCCGCACGGATCGGGGGCTGTCTTGTGTGGCGATTGCGGGCAGTGGCACCGCGATGGAACGTGATTATGATGGCGACAGCCGCATTTTTCAGGCCGATCTACGCAGCCCCGAAGACATCGGCACCTTGGCCGCGCAACGCACCCTAGAACGGATGGATGCGCGCAAACCGCCAACAGGTGCCTATCCGGTTTTGTTTGACGAACGTATTTCCTCGACACTGATCGGGCACCTTCTGGCCGCTGTCAGCGGGTCGGCAATTTCGCGCGGTGCGTCGTGGCTGCGGGATGCGATGGGCGAACAGGTTTTGCCTGACGGCCTTTCGATTGTCGAAGATCCCCATCGCCCCCGCACATCCGGATCACGCCCCTTCGATGGCGAAGGCCTGCCCACAAATCGGCGCGTCATCGTGGAAAACGGCACATTAAAAGGCTGGACACTTGATCTGGCAACGGCACGCAAGCTGGACATGGCCCCGACAGGCAACGCCGCACGCGGACCCGGTTCAAACCCCAGCCCTGCTGTGTGGAACATCGAACTGACCCAAGGCGATGCGACACGGGACGACCTGATCAAACAGATGGGAACCGGCTTGCTTGTTACCTCGATGATTGGGTCCACGATCAACCCGAATACTGGCGATTATTCGCGCGGTGCGTCCGGCCTGTGGATCGAGAATGGCGAAATCACCCATGCGATCAACGAATGCACCATCGCAGGCAATTTGCGCGACATGTTGGGCAGCATTATCCCCGCAAACGACGCGCGCACACATCTGAGCCGCGTTGTGCCATCGCTTCTGGTTCCGGGGATGACCCTTGCCGGTGCATGATCTTGGCCTTTTGATCGACTGCGCCCGCAAGGCTGGCCAGATCGCCACGTCCTTTGCGGGGCAAACAGCGAAACGCTGGGACAAGCCGGGCGATGCCGGCCCCGTCACCGAAGCCGATCTGGCCGTGAATGCGATGATGCATGAAACCCTGACGGCAGCACGCCCCGATTATGGCTGGCTGTCCGAGGAAAGCGAAGATGGCGCAGGGCGGCTGGATCAATCCCACGTCTTTATTGTTGACCCGATAGACGGCACGCGCAGCTTTATCGAGGGGGCCGATACGTGGTCGCATTCCCTTGCCATCGCGCGGGACGGCGAGATCACCGCCGCTGTGGTGTTTCTGCCAATGCTCGACAGGCTTTATGCCGCTTCATTGGGCGGTGGTGCCACGCTGAACGATCAAACCATCGTCGCCTCTGGGACCAAAGGCCTTGAGAACGCGACCATACTTGCCACGAAACCCGTCATGGAAAAGCAGCATTGGATCGCCGGCGATCCCGGCTTTAAACGTGCGCATCGACCGTCATTGGCCTACCGGCTGGGGCTTGTGGGGCAAGGGCGGTTTGATGGCATGGTGACATTGCGCCAAAGTTGGGAATGGGACATCGCCGCCGGGGCGTTGATCGTGACCGAGGCCGGCGGGCAGTGCACCGACAAATCCGGGGCATCTTTACGTTTTAACAACCCTGATCCGCGACTAAATGGCGTATTGGCGGCCGGTGCGTCGATCCATGCGGATTTGCTTGCTAGCCTTGCCCAGACGTGACCCATTGCCCTAGATAACGGCATCGGCATTCATCCGAGAACAAAGGACTGCACTATGACCCAACGCCTACACCTCGTCTTTGGCGGAGAACTGGTTTCGCCAACCGGAACAGCGTTTAAAAATGTAGATGACATTCACGTGGTCGGCATTTTCCCGAATTACGCCAGCGCCTATGATGCGTGGAAGAACGAGGCGCAGCGCACCGTAGATAATGCCCATATGCGGTACTTTATCGCGCATCTGCATCGTTTGCGCGACGAAGAAGCCGCTGCATCCTCGACCGAAGAACTGGGTTAAACCACTCATGGCGCGGTCGCTAGGGCTGACAGCGTATCGCGCCTATTCGGGGCGGGGTTCCCCATCGCCGTTCACCCCCGTGGCCGAACGCCCGGAGGATGAACTGGTGTGGTGCCACGCGCCCGAACCCGGCAGCTTGCTGGCCATTCAAGACCTTGCCACGCGCCTGTGTCGCAGCCGTTCAGGACTGCGCGTGTTGATCACCCTGCCGAAAGACGATGCCGGGACCAAACGCCCGGCATCTACACATGCTGATGTGATCATTGACGATCTACCTGACGATCACCCCACGTCCGTGGCTGCATTCATGGATCACTGGAAACCCAACGCATGTATCTGGGCCTGGGGAAAACTGCGTCCGAACTTGATTTTGGCGGCGGCCCAGCGGCACTGTCCATTGTTTTTGATCGATGCGGACAGCGGCGGGTTCGACGGGCGCCGCGACAGATGGATGGGCGATCTTACCTTCGATTTACTGTCGCATTTCTCGGCCATTTTTGCGCGGTCCGACGCCGGCTTTACACGGCTGGTCCGTCTCGGCCTTTCGCGTGATCACATCGAAATGACCTCTGCGCTTCAACCCGGCGGGCAGGCGCTTCCTTGCATCGATTCTGACATGGCGGATCTGTCTGCCACCTTGGTCGGGCGGCCCGTCTGGTTTGCCAATCAGATCCTAGAAGACGAGCTTTCCACCGTTCTAAGGGCACATCGTCAGGCGTTGCGGTTATCCCACCGGTTGCTGTTGATTGTGATGCCCGCCGACCCCCGTCAGGCCGACAGTTTTGCCAAGACCATGACCGATCAGGAATTCCGCGTTTTCAGGTGGGGGGGTCAGGGATACCCGGACAGCTCCACCCAAATTATGCTGGCAGATGACCCTTCTGAAATCGGGCTGTTCTATCGTTTGGCACCGGTGTCTTTTCTGGGCAGTTCCCTACACAGCGGCCCCGGTGGCTGTGACCCGTTCGAGGCCGCAGCCCTTGGGTCAGCGGTTCTTTATGGTCCAAAGGTACGGCGGTTTCTGCCCTCATACACCCGTCTTGCAGCGGAAGGGGCAGCACGGATCGTAAACGACGCAACAGCCCTTGGGACTGCTGTCAGCCGTTTGATCGCGCCGGATCAAGCGGCGGTCATGGCCCACGCAGGATGGGACGTGATCAGCCGGGGCGCGGCCCTGACGGACAAGGTGATTGATCTGGTCCAAGAAACCCTTGACCAGCAAGAGGCCCACAGATGAAACGCGCACCGTCATTTTGGCATCTGCCCAAACCCGACTGGCGCGCGCGCCTGTTGCAGCCCTTGGGCGCGCTATACGCAAAAGCCACGGCGCGGCGTCTGGAAAATGGATCGCCCGTACAGCTGGATATTCCTGTGGTTTGCGTTGGTAACATCAATGCAGGTGGCACGGGCAAGACCCCGACCGTGATTGCGGTGGTCGAACATCTACGGAATATTTACCACACCCCGCATGTGGTTTCCCGCGGGTACGGGGGCACCGAAAAAGGGCCGCTTTTGGTTGATCCATCAAAGCATTCTGCAGCGCAGGTCGGGGATGAACCGCTGTTGCTGGCAGCCTTTGCCGATGTCTGGGTTGCCCATGACCGCGCTGCAGGGGCCCGTGCAGCGGCGGCTGCAGGGGCAAGCGTTATTGTGCTGGATGACGGTTTTCAGAATCCGGCACTCAAGCAGGATCTAAGCATCGTTGTGGTGGATGCGGCCAAGGGGTTTGGCAACGGGCTTTGCCTGCCAGCCGGCCCCCTGCGCGAACCTGTGCAAACGGGATTGGCAAGGGCAGACGTGCTGCTTTCCATTGGTACGCCAACGGATCAGGCAACGTTTGAAGGCACCCCCCTTCCCGCCGGTCTGCCGCATGTGCAGGCGGAACTCGCACCATTGCAAACCGGCATGGACTGGTCTGATACACGGGCGTTGGCCTTTGCCGGAATTGGCCACCCGGAGAAGTTTTTTGCCACCCTGCGCGCGCTTGGTGCTGACATTGTCCACGCCGAGGCACTGGATGATCACCAGCCGCTGACACGCGCGCTGATGACGCGGTTGGAAGCAGATGCCGCTGTCAGGGGCGCACAATTGGTAACGACGGAAAAAGACGCTGTTCGCCTGCCAGCGGCATTCAGGATGAAGGTGATCACCCTGCCGGTGCGGTTAAAAATGGCCGACGATAACGCCATCACCCAAGCGTTGAACGCACTTCCCAAGCCCGCGTAGGGAGCCGGAATTTTCAAAAATTCCGACCCGTTTTCTTTCAAAGAAAACGCCCGCCCGTGCTAGCCAACGTCATCTTCGCCAAGTTTGGGTGCCGCGCGATGCAGTGCCAGTTCGGCCCCTGAAAACACAAAGGGTGATCTGATGCCCGGCACGCCGTCCAGCTCGACTTTCATGCCACGTGCGATGACCTGAGGATCGTTGAACATATCCTCCATGTCGTTGATCGGCCCGGCAGGCACCCCCTTTTCCTCGCAGGCGGCCAGCAGATCATCGCGGGTACGCTGGCGCGTCGCATCATTCAAACGGCGGATCATCTCGGGGCGGTTCGCAACGCGGTCGGCGTTCTTGGCGTAATCTGCCGAGACAGCCATGTCATCCAGCCCAAGCATGCGACACAGACGTTGAAACTGACCATCATTACCCGTCGCGATAATCAGATGACCATCTGAGGATTCGAACACTTCGTAGGGCGTCAGGTTGGGATGCGCGTTGCCCATGCGATGCGGGGCCTTGCCCGTGGTAAGATAGTTCATCGCCTGATTGCCCGTGACGGCCACAGCGCAGTCCAGCAATGCCATATCGATATGCTGGCCAACGCCGGTTTGGCTGCGCTGATGAACGGCGGCAAGGATCGCGGTCGTCGCGTAGATACCTGTGAAAATATCCGTGATCGCCATGCCGTGCTTTTGGGGCTGGCCGTCCGCTTCTCCGGTGATCGACATCAGGCCAGACATCCCCTGGATGATAAAGTCATAGCCCGCGCGATGCGCATAGGGGCCGTCCTGACCAAAGCCTGTGATCGAACAATAGATAAGCTTGGGGAATTGTTCGGACAAGCTGGCGTAGTCCATGCCATATTTTGCCAATCCGCCGGTTTTGAAATTCTCGATCAGAATATCAGCATCGGCCAAAAGCTCTTTCATCTTCGCCTGACCTTCGTCTGTGGTCAGATCAACAACAACCGACGCCTTGCCCCGGTTTGCCGAATGAAAATAGGACGCCGATTTATCATCGCCCCGTTCAATAAAGGGAGGACCCCACTGCCGGGTGTCATCGCCCGCAGGGCTTTCCACTTTGATGACTTCGCAGCCAAGATCCGAGAGTGTCTGACCGGCCCAAGGGCCTGCCAGAATGCGCGCCAGCTCAATTACCTTGAGCCCTTCAAGTGGGGCCGCCATCAGTCAGCCAAGGCTGCGTCGATGATTTCTTTCATCTCGGCGTAGGGCATGTTCGAATATTTTTCACCGTTGATGATAAAGCTTGGCGTGCTGGTAATATCGTCGGCCTTCTGGTTCTCTTCCCACCAGGCGACCAGCGTTTGTGCTTGTTCGCCGTCCTGCAAACAGGCCTCGAGCGTATCGTTTTCGATCCCTGCAAGGCGGCCAATTTTACGCAGCTCTTCCACGATTGCGGCAGGTTCACCCGCGCGAACCCATTCGGACTGACCTTTGTAGATCAGGTCGGCAATGCCGTGGAATTTTTCCTGACCACCACAGCGCGCAACCATGGATGCCCACAAACCGTAACGGTCGAAATATACTTCGCGGTAGGTAAAGCCGATTTTATTGGTATCGATATAATCGGCCTTCAATTGCTTGTACGCGCCTTGATCGAACGCGGCACAATGCGGGCAAGTGAATGACGCATATTCCACGATCTGTACGGCCGCGTCCGGGTTGCCCAGGCTCATTTCCTGAACCGTTGACGTATCCACATCGACTGCTTCTGCTGACTGTGCATTTGCGGCCCCCGCAATGGGGTTAAGCTGGGTGCTGTTCGTTGCGTCTGTACCGCTAAATACAAACCAGCCGCCTACGGCAACGGCAGCCACAGCCGCAAGAATTGGGAAAGTGCGTTTCATCTGATTTCCTTTGTCAGCGTTTTGTCTTGTTCAATATGTTCTCGCCCAGACGTGCAAGGGCATCGCGCAGGCTTTCGTCGCCCATTGCGCCAACCGCTTCGGTCGCGCGCTGGCGAATGATCGGGTCATCCAGTTGTTCTTTGCGGGTTTTGGGCTTTGCTTCGAATGCGACTTGCCCTTCGGCAAATCCTGTCGCCGCCGTTTGCGTGACCCGCACGCGGGCGATCGCGTTATAGCCGTAGACCGCGTTCACCTTGGCGCGCAGTTGTTCCTTTTGCATTTCCAGCATCGGTGCATTCGACCCTGTCGTAAGCAAAGTCAGCGTCGCGCCCATGCCAGCGCGCCCATAGCTCACCTCGACCGGTCTCGAGATCGATGACACATCCTCGCCCACGATCTCGGCCCATTGGGTCAATAAACGCGATTGCGCGAATCCACGGGTTTCGCTGGCCTGACGGATCTTGGCCGAAAGCAGGCTATCTGTGCGTTTAAATCCTTTTGTACTGGAACGCCGCGGCGGCATGACTATCTTTCTTTCGTGAATAACGGCTAACACTATAGCGATGTCCCACAACATAACGATACTGCGCCGCATCGCCAGCCCATCCCCACCGCAAAGGCCATAAAGATTGCGTGACACTAACGAAACAAGCGACCTGCCGCACATCTTGCTGGAATGGTACGATGTTCATGCCCGCACAATGCCGTGGCGTGTCGCTCCGGCGGACCGAAAGGCAGGCCAGCACCCCGATCCCTATCGCATATGGTTAAGCGAGGTGATGCTGCAGCAAACCACTGTGGCCACGGTACGCGACTATTTCCAGCGGTTTATCGCGCGTTGGCCCACGGTCGCTGATCTGGCTGCCGCACAAGATGCCGATGTGATGGGGGAATGGGCCGGGTTGGGCTATTATGCACGTGCGCGAAACCTGCTGAAATGCGCCCGCGCTGTGGTTGCCGATCATTGCGGACAGTTTCCCGCCGATCACGCCCAGCTCCTTAAACTGCCGGGCATTGGCCCCTACACCGCAGCCGCCATTTCATCGATTGCGTTTGATCTGCCCCACGCTGTTCTTGACGGCAACGTAGAGCGCGTGCTGGCCCGTATTTACGACATTCACACGCCGCTGCCCGCCGCCAAGCCCGAGCTGATGGACCGCGCCATCGCCCTGACCCCAACACACCGTCCCGGCGATTATGCTCAGGCCGTGATGGATCTGGGGGCCACCATCTGCACCCCGAAATCCCCCGCTTGCGGCATATGCCCGTGGCGCGACCCTTGTCTTGCGCGGCAACGCGGCACTGCACCAGAACTGCCGAAAAAGACCCCTAAAAAACCCAAACCCATCCGCCACGGCACCGTGTATTTAACCCGACGCGATGATGGCGCATGGTTGTTGGAAACCCGCCCCGACAAGGGGCTGCTGGGTGGTATGCTGGGGTGGCCCGGTTCCGACTGGATCGACGCCGGAGAGCACCGACCCCAAGGCACGCCACCCGCCGCCGCCGATTGGCAGACCGTGCCCGGCGAGGTGCGCCACACCTTTACCCATTTCCATCTGATGCTGACCGTCATGTATGCCGCAAACCCGCAAGACATCTTGCATCCCGATGCCCAATTCATCGCACCCGATCAATTCCGCCCGTCCGACCTGCCCACGGTCATGCGCAAGGCGTTTGATTTGATCCGGTAGCGGCAGCAAGCGACAGTGACAGAGCATGATCAAATACGTTATGATGAGACAGTGACTTTAAAGGCTACACCAGCATGACCACAAAGATCCCCGACATCAGCCCCCAGCAGTTGGCTCATATCAACCGCGCCGTGCCGTTTGCGTTGTCCTTTCTGCTGGTGCCCTTGGTGTGGATCACCGCCTTTGTCGGCGGCTGGACTGTTGTGCTTTTGCCAATCGTGACGTGGTATTTGTTTTCAATAATCGACAGTTTTCTGGGGCTGAACTTAGATAACGCCGACCCCGAAGCAACGGATGACGACCTTTTTTGGTATCGCATGATCACGCTGCTTTGGATGCCCGCGCAATTTCTGACGCTGTTCGGGCTGCTTTGGTATGTGCCACAGGCCGACCATTTAGGCGGCTGGGAGAAATTCTTTGTGTTTTTTGGGGTCGGTGTGATGACCGGAACCATTGGCATAAATTACGCCCATGAATTGATGCATCAAAAGAACAAAATCGAACGGTTTTGGGCCGATGCGCTTTTGGCGATGGTTCTATATTCGCATTTCCGGTCTGAACATTTGCTGGTGCATCACCGCTACGTGGCGACGCCCCGCGATCCGGTAACGGCGCATTATAGCGAAGGATTTTATCGGTTTTTCCCACGCGTATTGCGCCAAAGTTTGCGGTCCTCATTTCGCGCTGAAAAGGCGATGTTGGCCCGCAAAGACCGCCCTTGGACAGATCGGCGCAACCCGTTTTTCAGATACTGGGCAATGCAAGCAACGTTCCTATTTCTGGCGGTCCTATTGGGCGGCTGGGTCGGGCTGCTGCTGTTCTTGGTTCAGGCTGGCACCGCGATCTGGCAGTTAGAACTGGTAAATTACGTTGAACATTATGGCCTGACCCGCAAACATCTAGGTGACGGCAAATATGAACACGTGCACCCGCGTCATTCGTGGAATGCGGCCCACCGCGCCTCGAACTGGCTGCTGATCAATTTGCAGCGGCATTCGGATCACCATTACAAACCAGATCGCCGGTTTCCGGTCCTGCAGAATTACGGCCAAGAGGCTGCGCCACAATTGCCCTATGGGTATCCGGTGATGACCGTCATGGCGATGATCCCTCGGGTCTGGCGACGGGTGATGAACCCGCGCGTCCGCAAATGGCGTGAAATGTATTACCCCGAAATCACGGACTGGACGAACTACAACAAAGGGACGACCCCCTACCCGCGTTGACGCCATTTTAATCTGCGTCTGCCATAGCTGAATCCGTTATGGGTCATGGTGGGGGTTTTCATGTCACGTCAGCAAAACAAGCAAATAGTCGGGGGTACAAAGGCACCGCCTGCCTGCTTGATCATCGAAGACAGCACATTCGATCAAATCAAAATGACCCGTATGATCAACAAAAACATATCGGGCACGCAGATCTATGTGGCAACGACGCTGCGCGAGGCCCGGCAGACATTGGCAAAGTACCCGATATCGGTGATCTTGCTCGACAATCACTTGCCCGATGGCCTTGGCGCGGATTTCGCCGTCGAATTGGCAGAGCTCAAGATTTTCTCGCATATCGCTGTGGTCATGGTCAGCGATTGGCCGACCCCCTTTATGTGGGCCAAGGCCGCTACCGCTGGCGTTCTGCATGTCGTGAACAAGTCAGAGTTCGGCCAACAATATGTGCTGGATGCCTTCAAACATGCGCAGAAAAAGACAAAACCGCGTCTGCACTAGGGTGCCGCACAACGAAAAAGACCCCGCCAAACAGGCGGGGCCAAGGTGAGTGCTCCCTGAGGCGTGCATTCATACAGAAGGACGCGGGGCACCGGCGGTGTTCATAAAACTTGTGTGAAAAGGCGTGGCCTAGTTGGCCATTTCCGCCCTGATTTGCTGGCGCAAGATATCGATCGGCACGCGTTTGCCGTCTTTCTTGTAGCACCAGTATGTCCATCCATTACAGCTGGGTGCCTTCTCATAGGCGGCCCCCACTTGGTGAATGGACCCTTTGACCTCGTTGCCGATCAACGTGCCATCAGCACGAACCTTGGCCGAATAGCGACCATTCAACGAATAAAGCTCTTCGCCCGGGCGCAGCATGCCGCGTTCAACCAATTGGCCAAACGGCACACGCGGCTCGGCCCGCTTGGATGTTGTGGTCTGCAACGCTTCTTTGTCAAACTTGCGAACGGATTTGATGCGCTTTTCAGCAACCTTACGGTACGCTTCTTCACGCTCGATCCCGATGAAATCACGGCCCAGCATCTTGGCGACTGCACCGGTGGTACCCGTGCCAAAAAACGGATCCAGAACAACGTCGCCCGGGTTGGTCGAACCGACCAAGATACGGTGCAGCAGGCTTTCGGGTTTTTGCGTTGGATGCGCTTTGTCACCGGCGTCGTCTTTCAGGCGCTCATGACCATTACAGATCGGCAAAACCCAATCGCTGCGCATCTGGATGCCTTCGTTCAGCGCTTTCAACGCCTCATAGTTAAACGTGTATTTCGCGTTCTCGTCTTTCCCCGCCCAGATCATCGTCTCATGCGCATTGGTAAAGCGTTTGCCGCGAAAGTTCGGCATCGGGTTGGATTTGCGCCAAACGACGTCATTCAAGATCCAGTAACCTTGGTCTTGCAACGCAGCACCGACACGGAAGATGTTATGATAGCTGCCGATAACCCAGATTGCGCCATTCGGCTTTAGCAACCGTCGTGCGGCCTTAAGCCAGGCGCGGGTGAATTCATCATATACTGCAAAGCTCGCAAACTGGTCCCATGCGTCATCGACGGCATCAACCTTCGAGTTGTCAGGACGATGCAAATCACCCCGCAATTGCAGGTTATACGGCGGGTCCGCAAAGATCAGATCGACTGATCCCTCGGGCAGCGCATTCATCGCATCAATGCAATCGCCCGCAATAATTGTATTCAAGGGAAGTGCCTCAGCACCCTTTGTCATCGTCTTCATAATATCTGCCTCTGCCCCGGCACATTGTGTGCTCTTGGTTGAGACTAAGATGCCCTGACAGATGATTCGTGGTCAATTTCTTTTTTGAATCAACTAGTTAGTTATTTTCCTTGATACAACATATTGTGTACGGGCTTGAACAAACGTCTATGGTGTGGGGTTACCCCAAGATTTCGAAGCGCCTCTATGTGTCTTTTTGACCCGTATCCCATGTTGGTTTCCCATCCATAGCCCGGGTGCTGTTGCGCCAATGACAACATGACATGATCCCGACATATTTTCGCCATGATTGACGCCGCCGAAATCGATTGAGACCGCGCATCCCCTTTGATGATGGTCTTCGCTTTGATCTTCAGATCGCGTGGCAGCATATTGCCATCAACCAGTGCAAAGTCAGCGGGCTGTTTCAGCCCGTCCAACGCACGCACCATCGCAAGATGGCTGGCCCGTAAAATATTCAGCTCTTCAATTTCCGCGACCGATGCATGGGCAATGCTCACATCAGCGACTTGCATGATCTCCTCATACAATCGCTCCCGCGCCTTTTTGCTCAGCTTCTTTGAATCGTTCAATCCATCGGGGATACGGGACGGGTCCAATACAACAGCTGCCGCGGTCACGGGCCCGGCCAAAGGCCCGCGGCCAACTTCGTCTACCCCTGCAACGCGCATATATCCGCGCGCATAGGCGTCACTCTCGAATTCAAAATCTGGTCCCATCCCGCCCTGAAACCCCAGACGTCACCGATTCTCAACCCCTCGGTCTTCTCTGGCTCAACAATATCCTCGCCGGAGGCGCACATCCGCGCCACGCAGTAACATTAAAAAGGGAGAAGTGCCCGAACACCTCTCCCTTCAATCCGGATGAACTCAAGGTTCCCCGGCTTTAGCGCGGATTATCCCCGCGCCAAACTGTATCCAGCACCGCGCAGACACCGGGCATCATAGCCACTGCGGGTTCCTTGGAACGTTCTGATCGTCTGCGCACAATGCTGCGGCAACCGGTTTGCATGACGGAAATTCTTCTCCAGACAGCGGCTGCCAAACATCACCACCTGACCGCGACGGGTGTCATAGCTTCGAAAACAGCTTTGCGGCAAAAGCTTGCTGTCTTGCCGCTGGTGGCGTTTATGCTCGCGGTACTTCTGCGGCAACGGTCGTGGTTGTACCCTATCGCGCGTTACGACGTGGCCGCGGTTTACGTGACCTTGATTGGCATGCTCACGATTTTGACGGTCTTTGTTATTGTCGTGAATAATCTTGCCGACAATTGCCACGCCCAACACGCCCGCCGCTATTCGCGCCAAATCACGGTTTCGATCCCCTGCCGCGGCTGATGTCGCACTTAAACCGGTGATCGCGATTGAAAGCGCGGCGATGGTTGCAATAAATTTATGGTACATGGTCTGATCCTTTCAAAACGGGGCACGGGTCCAGACCCATGCAAAGCCAAAACTGTTTTCGGCCTCTGGGATCAAATTGGGCTCTCCCCCATCAGACAGGCAATAACAGCCCGATGTTATCGGATATCAACGTGGCCAGCCCCGATGGATATTGAATACCCACGCATAAAAGCGCACAGTTTCAGGCATGAAACACACGCTATATACCTTGGTGATAACCGCCGCTCTTAGCTTGGCCGCTTTGCCGGTCCAGGCTGCCGGATGCTATGCGGATTATAAGGCAAAACAGGAAAACCCGCTGCGGCTCCACTACGGCGTCGCGCAAATCACGGGGGAGTGCAGCATAAACTCTGCCCACGCCCAACTGTCGCAACGCCTCGCGGCCAACGGCTGGACATTGCTAAACATCGTCTCGGTGTTTGGCGACGATGGACTTACCCAAAGGAAAGACAGTGCCGGACCAAACTTCCTCCGCTTCTGAGATGCGCCGCGCCGGTGGCCGGTTTGTCGGCGGTGGAATTGCCGCCGTTACGCTGATTTTGCTGATCGGTGCAGGGCTGCTGCTCTGGGCCCTGCCCGATGCCAATGCGTTTAATGCGCAGGTCGAACGCATCTTTGTCGAAAACGATGACCTGACCACTCAGGCTGAAATCAAGCTGCTCGAAATCCTCGCGCAATCCGGCACCGCATTTTCCGAGACACTGGCCAGCTACCGCATTGTCATCATCGTATTGCTTGTGTTCGCCACAGCAATGCTCATCGCCGCCCTCGTTTTCCTCATCATGCTCGTCGGCTTTAACCGCCGCATGGCGCAAATCGAACGCGTCGGCATTCAGGTAAACTCCCTGCTCATCAGCCGCGAGGAAAACACCGTCTACCTCAACAACCTTGGCTTCAAGCTGACAGCCGCCGCGATGGAAACGATGTCGGTCCTTGCCGAAGCGCGCATGGACGACGACGTTCTGTCAGGCTCCGAGATCGAAGGCGTCATCTCAGGCCGCAACGCGTCAGACTGTGACGAAGCAGCAGGTGCCACGCGGATCAAGCGGTTGCGCGACACACTTGGCAATCAGATTGTATCGGAACTGCTCGTTAAAAACATCGCCCGCCGGGGCTATATGCTGGCGATCGACAAGGACGTGATCAAGGTTCTCTGACCTTTTCATTTTGCCAACTAAACTCCGGGGGAGCCGCCAAATGGCGGCGGGGGCAGCGCCCCTACTGGACAGTGGTCAATTCATCACCCTAGTGTGCGTTTGAATTACATTGCCAAGGAACACGCCCATGCCAGCCCCTCAGAATCCGTTCAAGCACGCGCTCGAAAACGGCAAAACGGTTTTCGGCTGTTGGCTGGGCCTTGCCGACCCCTATAGCGCCGAACTGATGGGGACAGCGGGCTTTGATTGGCTTGTGATTGACGGCGAACATTCCCCCAACGATCTCCGTTCAATTCTTGCCCAGCTACAAGTTCTCGAAGCGTCGTCCAGCCACCCTGTTGTCCGCGTCCCGATTGGCGAAACCTACTTGATCAAACAAATCCTTGATGCCGGCGCGCAGACCATTTTGGTCCCCATGGTTGATAGTGCCGACCAAGCCAGACAGCTCGTGCGTGACGTTACCTATCCGCCCCATGGCAACCGTGGTGTCGGCTATGCCCTGTCCCGCGCGGCACAGTTTTCAAAGATCGCCGATTACGGGCTGACCGCAGACGAACAGATTTGCCTTCTCGTGCAGGTGGAAAGCCGCAAAGGCCTTGATAACCTTGATGATATCCTCGCAGTTGACGGGCTCGACGGCGTGTTCATCGGCCCTGCCGATCTTGCCGCCGACATGGGGCATATGGGCAATGCTGCACATCCTGATGTGATGGCCGCAATTATGGGGGCCATTGCCAAGATTGATGCCTCGGGCAAAGCTGCCGGCATCCTATCGACCCAAGACGACATGACCCATGCCGCGATCAAGGCAGGCGCGCGCTTTGTCGCCGTTGGGGCTGATATCCTGATCCTCAGCCACGCGGCACAGTCCTTGGCCACTAAATGGAATGATACACTCAAATGACACGCGGCATCGCCCTGCTGGGCTTGGGCTATATCCTTAGCCAGTTTTTTCGCGCCTTTCTGGCTGTCCTTAGCCCTGCGCTCAGGTCCGATATCGGTGCCGGGCCAGAGGATCTCGCTTTTGCGTCGGGGCTGTGGTTCTTTGCTTTCGCCGCAATGCAACTTCCCGTCGGGTGGGCGCTGGATACCGTCGGGCCGCGCCGGACGGCCGCAGCCCTTTTGCTGGTGGGCGGCGGCGGTGGCGCTGCTGTGTTTGCTTTAGCGACCACCCCACTGCACATCGACATTGCGATGGTTTTGATCGGGATCGGCTGTGCTCCTGTCTTGATGGCGTCTTACTATATCTTTGCCCGTGAATATCCGCCCGCCCGTTTCGTGGTTCTGGCGTCTGTCATGGTCGGCGTGGGGACCTGCGGCAACCTTGTGGCGTCTTATCCCATGGCCATCGCCGCGGAAACAATCGGCTGGCGCGCGTCGTTGTGGGCGCTTTGCGCCATCACCAGCCTGACAGCCTTCGGCATTTGGGCGGTCGTGAACGACCCGGCCACCCCCGAAGGCGAAGCGCGCGGCAGCCTTTTGGCGGTTTTCAAGATCAAAGCGTTGTGGTTCATTTTCCCGATTATGGCCGTCAGCTATGCCCAAGTCGGCGCGCTGCGGGGCCTTTGGATCGGTCCCTATTTCGAAGACGTGTTTGGCGCGGATGCGCATCAAATCGGTTTGGCGACGTTGTTAATGGGGGCGGCCATGGTTGCCGGTACATTCGCCTACGGCCCGCTTGACCGCATGGTGGGCAGCACGAAATGGGTCGTCGTCGCAGGCACCACCCTGAACCTATTGGCGTTGTTGGGACTGATCTTTTTCCCGGCAAGTGGTTTGATACTGGCGACGTTCCTGATGGCCGCCATCGGCTTTTTCGGCGCAACCTATGCTGTGATCATCTCGCACGGGCGCAGCTTTCTGCCGCCTCAGCTGATCGGGCGGGGCATGACCTTGTTGAATCTGTGCAGCATCGGCGGTGTCGGCGTCGCGCAGTTTTTATCAGGTCGCGCCTTTGGTGCCAGCCAACCTGCAATCACCGCGCAGGCCCCGTATGTCGTGATTTTCACCTTGTTCGCCGGGATGATGGCCGCAGGGTTGTTTGTCTATCTGTTTTCACGTGACACACCCCATTAACGCGCACCCCCTTTCCCCGCCCCGCCAAGCGGTATAAGACGCGCGCACCATCACGTTTTAGTATTGGAGTTTTAAGATGGGTTATCGCGTCGTCATCGCGGGTGCCACTGGTAATGTGGGCCGTGAAATGCTGAACATTCTGGCCGAGCGCCACTTCCCTGTGGATGAGATCGTGGCGCTTGCCTCGCGCAAATCTATGGGATCCGAAGTCAGCTTTGGCGATAAGACACTCAAGACGAAAGACCTTGATACGTTCGATTTCACGGGCTGGGATATGGCGTTGTTCGCCGTAGGGTCCGAGGCGACCAAGAAATACGCACCCAAGGCCGCGAAGGCTGGTTGCGTGGTCATCGATAACTCGTCGCTGTACCGCTATGATGCGGATATTCCGTTGATCGTCCCCGAGGTAAACCCGCAGGCAATCCACGGGTATTCCAAGAAAAACATCATCGCGAACCCGAATTGTTCGACCGCGCAAATGGTTGTTGCCCTCAAGCCGCTGCATGATCGTGCCACGATCAAGCGCGTTGTCGTGTCGACCTATCAGTCGGTGTCCGGTGCGGGCAAAGACGGCATGGACGAGCTGTGGGATCAGACAAAATCGATCTACAACCCGACCGACGACAAGCCAGCACGCAAGTTCACCAAGCAGATTGCATTCAACGTGATCCCGCATATCGACGTCTTTATGGACAGCGGCGATACGAAAGAAGAATGGAAGATGATGGTCGAGACGAAGAAAATCGTCGACCCCAAAATCAAAGTCACCGCGACCTGCGTCCGCGTCCCTGTCTTCGTCGGCCACGCCGAATCGATCAACATCGAATTCGAAGACCACCTGGACGAAAACGAGGCCCGCGACATCCTGCGCGAAGCCCCCGGCGTCATGGTGATCGACAAACGTGAAGACGGTGGATACGTGACCCCCGTTGAATGTGCCGGCGATTTCGCGACGTTCATCAGCCGCATCCGTCAGGACAGCACAATCGACAACGGCATCAACCTATGGTGCGTTAGCGACAACCTGCGCAAGGGCGCTGCGTTGAACGCCGTGCAGATCGCAGAACTGCTGGGCCGTGAAGTGCTGAAAAAAGGCTAAGCGCCTAGGCTATCTGACAGTCAAGGGCTCGCGTATTTCGCGGGCCCTTTTGCATTTTGCGAAACACAGGGCGGGGTTATCGGGCCGCCTCAGCAAGCCCGCCACCCCTAGGCCGCTTGTTGAGCGATTTCGTCTGTGGCGAAGTCGAACCAAAGTTCACCCTGTCTGTATTCGCCTTTGATAAGATGCCCAGGTCGGTGCACTTCGGGAAAATCATCCGCCCAGTCACGGAAACGGTCGTTCGTTAGGATAACGGCACCCATGTCGCGTGCGGCATTCAAGATGTATGGGTCTGCGGGCGTCCCCTTTGGCACAACCATCACGTTTTCCAGTGGTAAGTTCAGCAGCCGGCTCATCGCCTTGTCATCACGATACTCACCAGAAAAAAGATAGCCCGCATTTGCGTCAAACATGACGCCCAGATGAAAGCCCTGCTTTTTCAGATGATTAACAACGTCCTGCACGCATTCGACACGCGGCGTGCCGTCGCGCCAATACATCACGTTGGACCCGTCAATCACGATCAATCTGCCGGCCGAGGCGGGCCGCCTCGTGCGTAATTGCCACGTTTCGCCGAACAAAATGACGATGCTTGCAACCGCGCAGGGCCCCGCGATCAGAATAGCATCTGACCAAACGGGGGAAGACATCGACAAAACGACGCCACCCACAGACAAGAGAAGCAATACAACGGATACAATCATAACGCGAGAAAACCACCCCGCGCGTTCATGGGCAAGTACAAATAAATGTACTGCCCATTTTCCGCCGATCGCAGTTATACGGGCAAGAAAACTTCCTTGTCCGCGCTATAACACTCAAGCCCGCCTTCGCCGATATCCGTCCACAATCCGTGCAACGTCAGCTTGCCGTCTTTGACCTTTTCCGCAATCCACGGAAAGGTCATCAGGTTCTCAAGTGACGTCATAACGGCGTGCTTCTCAAGCTGGCGAACCTGTTCCGCACGGTCCTCGATGTCAGCGACAATCTCGTATTTCGGGCGAAGGATATCCATCCAACGGCCGACAAAGCTGCTTTTTTCATCCAGTTGCGGGGCTTTACCCTGACACATATCGATGCAGCCCTGCACGCCGCCGCAGTTGGAATGCCCCAATACAATCAGGTGCGCGACCTTGAGCGATTGCACAGCATATTCCACCGCCGCAGAGGTCCCGTGCTGCTGGCCATCGGGGCTGAACGCCGGCACCAGGTTCGCAATATTGCGGTGAATAAAGAATTCGCCCTGATCCGCGCCGAAAATCGACGTGACGTGAACGCGGCTGTCACAGCAGGAAATTACCATCGCGCGCGGATGTTGTCCGTCGCTGGCAAGACGCCGATACCACGCTTGATTTTCGGCATAAGTGGTTGCTTTCCAACCATGATATCTTTGCACTAGATAAGATGGCAGTGGTTTCGCGTCATCCATAATATAGCTCAATCCTTTTAGGTTTCGCCGTAACTACACTGAATTTGCATCGTATTCGAGCAAAAAGGCGCTTTGACCTCAACGATTTGAACACGACTTACCACATATACAAGACCGGTCGTGGGGACATTTTTACGGGGTGATGAAATGCAAGTTCTGCAAATGCGACCGACCGAACAGGTCTGTGTCGACCAAAAACGGCTAGGTACGCTTTACAAGCAACTGGGCGCAACTGATGCTGAAGACGTGGTTTGCCGCGCGATGGAGGAGCTGGCTTTGCGAATCTCGCATTGTGACCGACTGTACCGCACGTCCGATTGGCTGGAACTGCGCAAAAACAGTCGATCCTTGATCGCCATTGCCGAACAGGTTGGTTTGCAAAAACTTGCAGCCGTCGCGCATGATGTCATGCAATCGGTCGACCAGAATGACGAAGTCGCAATTGCCGCGACCCTGACACGGCTAGTCCGCGTGGGGGAACGATCATTGACCGCAATTTGGGATACGCAGGACATGTCAATCTGACGGGCTTGCGGCTGGCTGGGATACCACTAGGCTGCTGCGAAAGCTGCATGTCCAAAAAGGTAGTACTCAATGCTCGCAAAATTCGCCGACCCGAAATCTCATGCCATTCCGCTGCACCTCGTATCCGAGGACCAGCTTGATAATTGGCTGGGCGGCCAACCTGCATCGGTATCCAGTTGGGTTACGGCAAACAGTTTCACTGGTGCCTTGGGTCAAGCGTTGGTTTTCCCAACGGCTGATGGTTCGGTTCAGATGGCAATCGCCGGATATGGCACCGAAACATCGCGAAAGCGGGGGCGTTTTCACCTCGCAGGGGCCGCCGCGAAGCTGCCCAAGGGTGCGTATCGGTTAGAGACGGATTTGCCTAAAGAAACATTGGCAAACGAAACCTTGGGCTGGCTGCTGTCGGCATATCGCTTTGACCGCTATGCGAAATCCACCCCCATGCAAGCCGAACTAATCGCCCCGGATGGTGTAAATGCCGACCTGCTGATTGCGCTCGCCAGTGGGGAAATGCTGACCCGCGATCTGATTAATACCCCGGCCTCAGACATGGGCCCGCCGGACCTCGAGAAAGCAGCGCGTGACCTTGCGAAGGCGCATGGCGCAGATATCAACGTTATCACCGGCGATGACCTGCTCACCCAGAACTTGCCGATGATCCACGCCGTTGGTCGCGCCGCCGACCGCGCGCCGCGGCTGATCGACATGCGCTGGGGGAAATCCGGCAAAAAACTGACCTTGGTGGGCAAGGGGGTGTGCTTTGACACCGGCGGCCTAAACCTGAAACCTGCCGCGTCCATGGGATTGATGAAAAAGGACATGGGCGGTGCTGCGACAGTGCTAGGTCTGGCCCATATGATCATGGCAACGGGTATGAGTATTCAACTGCGCGTGCTGATCCCTGCGGTCGAAAACTCGGTCTCCTCCAATTCGTTCCGGCCCCAAGATATCTTAACATCGCGCAAGGGACTGACGGTCGAGATTAACAATACCGATGCCGAGGGACGCTTGGTTCTGGCGGATGCCCTTGCCCTCGCAGACGAGGAAAAACCCGATCAAATCATTTCAATGGCGACCCTAACAGGGGCAGCGCGGGTCGCAGTCGGCCCCGATCTTGCACCCTATTTCAGTGATAGCCAGACCTTCGTTTCAGCATTAGAAAAAGCCGCCGAAACGCACGCGGATCCGGTTTGGCGGATGCCCTTTCACACCCCCTACGAAGCCATGATTGAACCGGGTGTCGCTGACCTTGATAATGCGCCTTCCGGTGGTTTTGCCGGTTGTATCACTGCGGCTTTGTTTTTGCGGCGCTTTGTAACGGACAGCCCTTATGCGCATTTTGACATCTACGGCTGGCAGCCCACCGCTGCCCCGGCGCGCCCCAAAGGGGGGATGGGCCAAGCCAACCGCGCCTTATTTGCAACCATTGAGACACTGTTCCAGAAATGACCGACTTTCGCCTGACGCCAGACCCTACCCTCGTTCGTCAAGAACACCCCGGCCAAATCGTCGTAGCCCTAGCAGATCTGTGCCGAAGTCCCGACGGGCCACGGGATCGTCAGGCAATCTTTGGGGACCCTCTTACCATTTTGGCCAGAGTTGATGGTTGGTGTTATGTCCAACTTAGCAAAGACGGCTACTGCGGGTTTATCAACGAAACCTTCATCGGGGCGAAAACCCAACCCACCCATGCCGTGACCGCCCCTGCCACTCACGCGTATCTTGCGCCTGATTTCAAATCGCCGGATCAAACATCGCTGACGTTTGGCAGCCAGATCACCGTTCTGGAACACGATGATAGTTTTGCGCAAACGGCACTGGGGTACATCCCGATGCAACACCTCAGCGCGGTCAGCACTGTTGCGTCAGACCCCGGCAATGTCGCCGAACTGTTTTTGGGCACGCCGTATCTTTGGGGTGGGAACAGCCGCTGGGGTATTGATTGCTCTGGCCTTGTTCAGGCTGCCTCCCTTGCCTGTGGCATTCCCTGCACCGGTGATAGCGATCAACAACTGGCGATGTTTGGCGACCACTTACCGCTGCATTCAGACTTCAAACGCAATGATTTGTTGTTCTGGAAGGGGCATGTCGCGCTCGTGCTTGAACCTGATCTGCTGATCCACGCGAACGCTTATAAAATGGCCGTAACGTTAGAGCCGATCACAGCAGCGATTGACCGTATCGCAAAAACCGACGGTTCGATGACAGGGCACAAACGTCTCACGTCTTCCAAATGGCCTTAAATCCATCGTCGCTCTAGACCAAGAACAACGTTAGTTGTCAATCGCACGGATCAGCTTGCGCTCTAACACGCGCAGCACCGCGCTTAGTTCCTGCCCACGGCGCAGCACCTGCCCGTTAGGGCCCAGCACGGAATACATCCCTTGCTTCAGCCGCATCTTGGGCCGCTTTTCGATACGGTACAGCGGCATTTCTGCGGTCCTGCGAAACACCGAAAATATTGCAACATCCTGCAAACATGAAATGCCGTAGTCACGCCATTCACCCGCAGCCACCATGCGGCCATATAGTGACAATATCGGAGATAGCTCGGTCCGGTGAAACGCAACTTGCTCGGGCGTGCGTTCGTTTTTGGTGTTTGAGTGGTGTAAGTGCAACGTCATACTTTAACAGTTGCGTCGATCACGGCCCAAATCAAGCTTTATGTCAGATGAAATATCTTGAATGTGTTACAATATATATGCAACGAATACATTTATGAAACATAAAGGCCGACCAATATGACACCCCAAACCCGTGCCGAGAAATCTGCAGCTGCAATGTGGGCCACCGATAAGGCCAGCCAAAATCTGGGCATGCGGATCGATCATATTGCGCCCGGTACGGCGCATCTTTCGATGATGGTGACGGATAACATGTTGAACGGACACGGAATTTGCCATGGCGGCTATATCTTTACACTGGCCGACAGCACCTTTGCATTTGCCTGCAACAGCTACAACCAGCTTGTCGTCGCCCAGCAGAACCAGATCACTTATCTTGCCCCCGGCAAGCCTGACGAGCGCCTGACGGCAACAGCGACTGAACAGTCAAAGACCGGGCGATCCGGTGTATATGACGTGACTGTCACGGGGGAGGATGGCCGCATAATTGCGCTATTCCGTGGCTTGTCACGCACCATAAAAGGCCAGCATTTCGAGGAGGAAATGACCACATGAAAGACCTCACCCCCGCCCGTGAAAGCCTTGATCCTATTGAGATCGCCAGCCGGGATGAGATTAGCGCGTTGCAGTTGGACCGTCTGAAATGGTCCTTGCGGCATGCCTATGACAACGTGCCATTCTATCGCAAAAAATTTGATGATGCAGGGGTGCATCCCGACGATCTGCACGACCTCAGCGATCTGGCCAAATTCCCCTTTACGGTCAAAACCGACCTGCGCGACAATTACCCCTTTGGCATGTTTGCCGTCCCGCGCGAACAGCTTGCGCGCATCCACGCGTCCTCTGGCACCACGGGTCAGCCGACGGTCGTTGGATACACGAAAAACGACCTTGAAAACTGGGGCAGCGTCGTTGCACGGTCCTTGCGCGCCGCTGGTTTGAAACCAGGCGACATGCTGCACAATGCCTATGGGTACGGGTTGTTCACAGGCGGTTTGGGCATTCATCTCGGGGCCGACAAACTTGGCATTAGCACGGTTCCCATCTCGGGCGGGATGACCCCGCGCCAGGTCCGCCTGATCGAGGATTTCAAGCCCAATGGCATCACGGTCACCCCGTCCTATGCCCTGTCTATTTTGGACGAATACGCCCGCCAAGGCATCGACCCACGCCAATCCTCGCTAGACGTGGGGATATTTGGGGCCGAGCCTTGGACCAACGCCATGCGGGTCGAGATTGAGCAAGCCTTTGATATGCATGCCGTTGATATCTATGGGCTATCCGAGATTATGGGGCCGGGTGTTTCCTGCGAATGCGTCGAATCCAAAGACGGCCTGCATATCTGGGAAGACCATTTCTATCCCGAAGTCATCAATCCCGAGACCGGCCAGCCCGTTGCAGACGGCGAAAAAGGCGAGCTGGTTTTTACGTCTCTGACGAAAGAGGCGTTTCCGATCATCCGCTACCGCACCCGCGATCTGACCCGCCTTTTGGCTGGCTCCGCCCGCAGCATGCGCCGGATGGAAAAGGTCACAGGGCGCAGCGACGACATGATTATTTTGCGCGGGGTGAACGTATTCCCCACACAGATCGAAGAAGCGTTGATGACCATCACCGATCTCGCCCCGCATTTCCAAATCGAACTGTCCAAACCCGACCGCATGGACCAGATGCGCGTGTTATGTGAGTGCGCCCACCTTGATATCAACGAAAACGCCCGCAGTGCCGCCGCCGCGGCCTTGGCGGCGCAGATCAAGGAAACCGTGGGCATCAGCGTCAAAATTGACGTCAGCGATGTGGGCGGCATTCCCCGCTCCGAGGGTAAAGCAGTGCGGATTATCGACAAACGGCCAAAACCCTAACCCGCGGCATCATAGGTACGATATGTCGCGATCCTTCGCCGAGATGGAAATGGAACTTGAAACAAGTAGCCATCAAGTTTAGAACTATTCTAAACGAAATTGCAGGTGCCGCATGCTGTTTTCCCTTAATCGTAAACGTTTCAAGGATTTGTCCGAACAGGAAATCATCGCCCTCGCGATCTCTTCCGAGGAAGACGACGCGCGTATCTATCGCGGGTACGCGGAAAACCTCCGCGAAGAATTTCCCGACAGCGCTGCCATTTTCGAAGGTATGGCAGCCGAGGAAGACGGTCACCGGCAACGGTTGATCGACCTGCACACCAAACGTTTTGGCCCGACAATTCCCCTGATCCGCCGCGAACATGTGTCGGGTTATTATGCCCGCACACCCGTCTGGCTGATCGAAAACCTTGGCCTTGACCGTATCCGCGCCGAAGCGGCCGCAATGGAAAAATCAGCCGAGAATTTCTACCTACAGGCTGCTGCCCGCACGACCGACGCTTCCACGCGCAAACTGCTGGGCGATCTGGCCGCCGCAGAAGCGGGCCACCAACGCACCGCCGATGACCTCGCCGCGACCCACCTGAACGAAGACATCATCAGCAAGGAAGACAGCGAGGCACACCGTCAATTCGTGCTGACTTGGGTGCAGCCGGGTTTGGCGGGCTTGATGGATGGCTCGGTCTCGACCCTTGCACCGATCTTTGCCACGGCATTCGCGACACAGGACACTTGGACGACATTTCTGGTGGGCCTCGCTGCCTCATTGGGGGCAGGCATCTCAATGGGTTTCACCGAAGCGGCCTCGGACGATGGTCAGATTTCGGGTCGCGGCTCCCCCATTAAACGCGGCTTATCTGCTGGCATCATGACGGCACTTGGCGGCTTGGGCCACGCATTACCCTATTTGATCACCGATTTCTGGACAGCGACAATCATCGCCTTCGCCGTTGTATTTGTTGAACTTTGGGCCATTGCATGGATCCAAAACCGCTATATGAACACGCCGTTTTTCCGGGCGGCCTTTCAGGTGGTCTTGGGCGGTGCATTGGTCTTCGCGGTCGGCGTCGTGATTGGGTCAGGTTAACCGCAACACGCAGTTGCACCTGCCCCGGTTGCCCGCTACCAATTTCATATGTTGGCGATCCTCCTCAAAACACTGCCGTTTTTCGCGCTGATCGGTCTGGGCTACTGGGCCGGGCGCACACGTTTCTTCACAGCCGAGGCAACGGCCTACCTGACCAAATTCGTATTCTACTTTGCCCTATCGGCGATGCTCTTTCATTTCTCAGCAAACCTGTCCCTGGCCGAGGTATGGGACAGCCGCCTTGTTGCGGCGTATTTATGGGGAACGGCGTTTGTCTATGGCATCGCAACCATCGTCGGCTTCCTGCGTAATCTGGACGTGGCCAGCACCGCGATGGAGGCCCAATGCGCCGTCATCGGCAACACCGGTTTTCTGGGCGTGCCCATGCTCACCCTTCTTTTGGGGCCACAGGCGATCGGCCCCGTCGTGCTGGCCCTCGCCGTCGACCTGATCGTCTTTTCCAGCCTGATTGTCATCCTTATTACGGGCAGCCGCGATGGCCAGATGAGCCTCCGCATTTTACGAACAATCAGCATCGGCCTTGTGAAAAACCCGATGATTGTCGCAATATCCCTGGGCTTCATCTGGTCCGGCCTGCGCATCCCAATCCCTGCGCCCATGAACGATTTCCTGGTCATATTGGGTGGTGCCGCGACCCCCGGTGCGCTTTTCGCAATCGGTGCTTCGCTTGCCTCAAAATCGGCGGAAAAACTGCAGGTGGCCGGATGGCTGACCTTTTGCAAACTGGTGCTTCACCCAACCTTTGTTGCCATGGCTGCCCTGTGGTTCTTCAAGGTCGACCCCTACAAAGCCGGCGTTATCATCGCGGCGGCCTCCCTACCGGTTGCGGGCAATGTCTATATGCTGGCCCAACACTATAACGTCGGCCCCGCCCGCGTATCCGCCGCCATCTTGGTATCGACCGTGCTCAGTATCGGGACAGTCAGCGCAGTCATCGCGTGGGTGACGACGTTCTGATCTTCACCCTTTTTCAAATACTCATGGCACAACGCCGCCCCCTTGCCGCATCGGACAATGCAAGTTAGCCATAACCCAACAGCGCATTACAGGAGTAAGCCCAATGAAAACCATTTCAGAGAACGCCAGCTTCCACGGCAAACAAGGCGTCTATTCCCACGCCTCGACGTCCTGCAACTGCGATATGACCTTCGCGCTCTTTCTCCCCGAGGAAGCCGAGCATGGGCCCGTGCCGCTGCTTTGGTTCCTCTCGGGCCTGACCTGCACCCATGAAAACGCCATGACCAAGGCCGGCGCGCAGGCTTGGGCGGCCGAGCACGGCATCGCCGTCGTTTTCCCCGACACCTCCCCAAGGGGGGATGACGTGGCAGATGATGATGCCTACGATCTGGGCAAAGGGGCGGGGTTCTATGTAAACGCGACCCAAGAGCCATGGCAGCCGAACTTCCAAATGTGGAGCTATATCGCCGATGAGTTGCCCGCTCTTTTGGCTGAAAACTTCTCGCTGGATATGGATCGCCAAGCGATCTGCGGACACTCAATGGGCGGACACGGCGCGCTGACCTTGGCGATGAATTTGGACGGGCGCTTCAAATCCGTGTCGGCCTTTGCCCCAATTGCATACCCTTCCGACAGCGACTGGGGCCGCAAACAGCTCACCGCGTATCTTGGATCAGACACGGCCACGTGGGCCAAACATGATGCAACACTTTTGATGGCCGAAAAGGGCTTTGACGGGCCGGTTTTGATCGACCAGGGCACGGATGACCAATTCCTTGACCTGCTCAAACCCGAAGCTCTGGCCGCCGCGATTGCCAAGCGCCGTCAAAACGCGATCTTCCGGATGCAACCGGGCTATGATCACAGCTATTTCTTCATCTCGACCTTCATGGAAGACCATATCGCCTTCCACGCTGATGCGCTCTACGCGGATTGAACCCTGCCATGACAGCCCTCTATATTGACGCAGACGCCTGCCCGGTAAAAGCCGAAGCCGAACGTGTGGCCACCCGTCACAAAATCCGGATGTTCATCGTGTCAAATGGCGGCTTGCGGCCCTCACAGAACCCGCTGGTTGAGAACATCATTGTTCCAGACGGCCCCGACGTTGCTGATATCTGGATTGCGGATCGCTGCGGTGCCGGCGATGTGGTTGTCACGGGCGATATCCCCCTTGCCGCGCGCTGCGTCGAAGCGGGGGCGCGTGTGCTAAAACACAACGGCGAGGCACTGACGGCGGCGAATATCGGAAACGTCCTGGCAACCCGCGATCTGATGGCCGATCTGCGCGCCGCAGATCCCTTTCGCCAAGGCGGCGGTAAGGGCTTTACAAAAGCGGACCGCTCCCGTTTTCTGGAAGCATTGGAGCGGGAAATTCGAGCGGCTCAGCGGTAGCGCGGGCCGTTTTTTTCAAAAGAAAACGCACCGGAATTTTTGAAAATTCCGCCTTCAACCCAAAGGGAAAGCGCATGCAGCCAACCGCAGTCGTATTTGATATCGGAAATGTCTTGATCGAATGGCAACCCGAAAGGTTTTTCGATTCCGTCATTGGCGAAACCCGCCGCAAAGAGATGTTTGCCGCAGTTGACCTGCACGCGATGAATGACCGCGTCGACAGTGGTCAACATTTTACCGACACGATATATGCCACCGCCGATGCGACTCCGGCTTGGCGCGATGAAATTCGGCTTTGGCATGATCGCTGGATTGAAATGGCCGCACCGGTCATTCCCCATTCCCTGCGGCTTATGAAAGCGCTTCAAGCCAAGGGTGTTCCCGTATTTTCGCTGACCAATTTCGGCATCCAGTCTTACGACCTGGCGGCCACTCACTATCCATTTTTACGCGAATTCGACCGCGACTTTATCTCGGGTCATATGCGCATGATCAAACCCGATCCGAACATCTATGCCACGCTGGAAAATCAAAGCGGTTTGGCCCCTGAAAACCTGATCTTTACCGATGACCGGCCAGATAACATCGCCGCTGCTGCGGCCCGTGGATGGCACACGCATCTGTTCACTGATCCTGCAGGCTGGGCCGCGCGTCTGGTATCCGAAGGGCTGCTCTCTCAAGAAGACGCAGCATGACACAGATCGACATCATCCCTTTCGCCGAAGGAGAGGCCACCCTCGACTGGATCGGCCTGACCGACGCGTTGGCGGCTGGCCACACACTGCCCAAGGCCGAAATCGCCGATACTTTTCTGTACCGCGGGGATGATACGCTTTTGAACCGTGCCGCGTGGATCGATGGTCTGGGCCTCGCCGTTAAATCCGCTACCATTTTTCCCGGCAACCCAGCAAATGGCGATCCAATGGTGAATGGCGGCGTTTCGCTATATTCAGACAGCAACGGCATGCTAAAGGCGCTGGTCGATTTCCATCTTGTCACCAAATGGAAAACGGCTGGTGACAGCCTGCTTGCCGCGCGTAGGCTGGCGCGCCCGGATAGCCGCAATATCCTGATCCTTGGCGCAGGCACCCAAGGGCGGGGCCTGCATTCAGCATACTCCGCCGCTTTTCCCGATGCGAAATTTACCGTTTGGAACCGTACAGCTGACAACGCCAAAGCGATGGCCACCGAGATACCGAACCTAACGATTGCACAGGACCTTGAGCAGGCAGTGCGGCGCGCTGACATCATCACCTCTGCCACGATGGCCACCAGCCCGTTTATCAAAGGGGAATGGCTACAACCCGGCCAACACCTAGATCTGATCGGTGCATATCGCCCCGACATGCGCGAAGCAGATGATGCCGCACTGACCCGCGCGCGCATCTTTGTCGATAGCCTGGACACGACCGCGGACCATATCGGCGAGTTGAAGATTCCCATCAACGACGGCGTCATTTCCCGCGATACAATCATCGCTGACTATTATAATATGGATGAATTCACCCGAACTTCGGATGATGAAATCACCCTGTTCAAAAATGGCGGCGGGGCTCATCTGGATCTGATGACTAGCCGCTATATCCTTGATCGCTGGCGCACTCGCCGGTGATTTGGTTGCCCTGGTCCTGAAATGAGGTGCCGCCAGCCTAGGCGGTCACCAACCCATCAAGCCGCTTTTCACGGATCGGCAGATGAACAATTGCGCTGAACGCACCCACGGCGACGCCGATCCACCAAACCGTCGTGTATCCGCCATAGGCATCATACATCCGCCCCCCAAGCCATACGCCCATAAAGCTGCCCAGTTGGTGGCTGAAAAACACGATACCATACAGCGTACCCATATAGCGCAGACCATAAATATGAGCGACCAATCCGCTGGTCAGCGGCACGGTCGCCAACCAAAGCGACCCCATCGCGATCGAGAACAGGATCACGGACAGCGGTGTTATCGGCAACAAGATAAAGGCGGCCGAAACGAGGGTGCGCGCCGTATAAATGCCTGCCAACAGGTACTTTTTAGAATACCGTTTGCCCGCCCAACCGGCCAGCAGCACCCCCACGATGTTCGCCAATCCGATCAAGGAAATTGCGATAGCCCCCAAGGCGGATGTCGTCGTGATTCCGATGCTGTGCAAAATGCCACCGACCATAATCGGGCCGCAAAGCTCGGTCACGAAGGCGGGAAAATGTGCTGTGATAAAGGCCAACTGATAGCCACACGAGAAAAATCCGACAAAAATCAACGTGAAAGACGGGTCTTTAAACGCCTTAACCAAAATCTGACCCAAGCTTTCCTCAAGCTCGGCTTTGCTGGCCATCTCTGGTGCCCGCATAAGCGGTAGGGTCAGGATCATCGCCAAAATCGCGCCAGCAAACACCATGAACGTGGTTTGCCACGTCAAAAACCCAAGCATCCATTCAGCCACAGGGGCACCGAACACCTGCCCCGCACTGCCCGCCGCCGTTACAATCGCCAATGACATAGACCGGTTTTCGGCCGTTGACGCGCGCCCGACCACCGCGAGGATCACGCCAAAACCCGTGCCCGCGATACCAAAACCAACCAGCCAAGCATAAGTTTGATGTTCAATCGGGGATACAGAATTCGCCGACAGCACCAAGCCGACGGCATAAACGACTGAACCAATGACGATGGCGCGGCGATCGCCGATCTTTTCCGCCAACGCGCCAAATATGGGCTGCCCGAAGCCCCAAGCAAGGTTCTGGATCGCAATCGCCAGTGAAAACTCGCTCCGAAGCCAGCCGAACTCGGCCGCAATCGGAATCTGGAACACGCCGAACGACGCGCGGATGGCAAAGCTGACCATGATGATCAAGCACCCAACAATCAAAACCGGGGTGAATATCGATGGGTTCTTTTCCACGTACGTAATCCTTTTTGCGATCAACGGCACCGTACATTCACGCGGGCGGGCGTCAATTCAAATTGGACGTCGGTCGTGATGCATCCACGTTCTTTTCAAACGCTTGGGCAGCATGTAAGCCTCTGTCATGACAGATTTACGTACTCTTTACGATCAGCGTGTAGCCGACGGCACCCTGGCCCCCGATCCCGCCCAAGAAGCGGTGCTGCCCGAATTTGACCGCATAAGAAATGCCCTGCTTAACCCTGAAAAAAAGGGGTTCTTTAAACGCGCACCCGAGCCGCCTAAAGGCCTTTATCTTTGGGGTGGTGTTGGGCGCGGCAAATCAATGCTGATGGATATGTTTGCAAATAACATGGGCGATATACCTGCCCGGCGCGTCCATTTTCATGCGTTTATGCAGGAAATACACAGCGCAATGCACGAGGCGCGCAAAACCGGCGTCGATGATGCAATTGCCCCCGTTGCCGCTGATGTTGCCGCCTCAGTCAAAGTTCTGGCATTTGATGAAATGCAAATCACCGACATTACCGACGCCATGATTGTCGGGCGGCTGTTTCAGGCGCTTTTTGCGGCAGGTGTTGTGGTTGTGACCACATCGAATCGTATACCTGACGATCTTTACAAAGACGGACTGAACCGCCAACTTTTCCTACCCTTTATCGAGCTTATCAAGGAAAAGATGGTGGTTTGGGAGCTGACCAGCCCACGCGATTACCGGCAAGACAGGCTGGCGGGATCGCAATCTTATTTCACGCCGGTTAACGCAGAAAGCCGTGCCGCGATGGATGCTGTTTGGGATGATCTGACCGGAGGTGCGGGCGAAGAGCTAACGCTGCGGGTCAAAGGCCGCGATGTGGTTATCCCCCAGTTTCGCAATGGCATTGCCCGCGCGGGATTTCATGCATTATGCGGCCAACCGCTGGGGGCAGCGGACTATCTAAGCCTTGCGGAAGCGTGCCGCGTTTTGCTGTTGGACAACATTCCGTCCTTGGGCCGCGCCAACTTTAACGAAGCCAAGCGTTTCGTCACCCTGATCGACGCGCTTTATGAGGCCAAAGTACGTCTGATCTGCTCTGCTGCCGCCAGTCCGGAGATGTTGTACCTAGAAGGCGAAGGCACTTTCGAGTTTGAACGGACAGCATCGCGCCTAAGAGAAATGCAGGCAGAAGGCTGGGGCAGCTAAAACCCCGGAATCTCGATCATCTGTCCGACCTGAGCCTCGGCTATTCGGTTAAACGTGTCATTTGCCCCAGCGATACGCATATGGTCCAGCGGATCGCCATAATAGGCGAGCGATAGCCCTGCCAAACTATCTGACAGACGAAGCGGATGCTGTTGAGAGGCCTGCACAGCAGCCGTTGATACTGGCTTATCTACTGCGTCATCGTGTTTTGCAGCGACCAAAATAGATCGGAGCAAGCTTGGTGTATCCAGCCGCCCGGATAGCGTTGCAAGCGGCGGCGGAACTTCAAAATGGCCCTTAGCCGCTGCACTGTTAAGCAGGGAATCTATGTACGCGTCGGTTTTTCCGGCTGAAATTGCCCAGACCAGATAGGATTCGAGCGCTTGGCCCGATCGTGTATCATCAAACGCCCGTGCAACCGTGGTGATTAAACCAGTCACGTCCGTTTCTGATTCAGAATGCATTTTGTGCAAAACGGCGGCAGGCTGTGAAATCGCATTAGACACACCCGCAGGATGCAGCGGTTTAACTGGATCAGACAGCGCAGTTTTAGTAACGGATTCCGGAAACGGGATCGCGGCCGCTTGAAACGAAAAACGATCCCGATCCAACATCAAGACACCGCTGGCGATGATGAACATCATCCCGAACAGGGCCGTGAAAATCAGCCGGCCCACATTATGCTTTTCTTGAAATTCCACCATCAGATCGGCCCCAAAGACAAAGAAAACTGTCTTTGAACCCTACGGCCTCAAGCGCAATAAACCGTAAACACTCTCAATTTTAGAGACGACAATTCTAACCGTTTTCGCGCAATACACTGCCAGCAAGATACAGTGATCCGCAGATCAAAACCCGCGCAGCAGGGTCATTTGCGAGAATATCAACAAGCGCCTGATGCACCGAAGGAGCCTCGTCAGCGGTCATACCCACGGCGCGGGCGGCTTGCGCGGTATCATGTGCCGGCAACGTGGCGGCTTCGCCCGGAATTGACACCGCGACCAGCTTTTCCGCCTGCATCGCAAGGGGGCGTAGATAGCCTGCAATGTCCTTGGTGTTCAGCATACCGCAGATCAAATAGGTCGCACGTTTGGGCATTGATGCCAGCACATCAGCAATTGCCTCTCCGGCTGCGGGGTTATGCCCACCGTCCAACCAAAGTTCAGCGTTTTCAGCGGCTTCGACCAAGGGCCCCGTCTTGAGGCGCTGCATGCGTGCGGGCCATTGCGCGCGGGTGACTGCAACCTCGCAGTGGTCATCCGCGATGCCAAGCAGGCGCAGAGCGGCAAGGGCTGCCCCTGCATTGTTAATCTGATGCGCGCCCAGCAAGTTTGGCCGAGGCAGATCCAGCAAACCTTTTTCGTCCTGATAGACCATGCGCCCGGCCTCGGGCCCGACGTGCCACTGCTGCCCATAAGCGAGCAACGGCACGTGGTGGCGCGTCGCCTCGGCTTCGATCACATCCATCGCTTCATCTTGCTGAGGGCCGACGACACAAGGCACGCGACGTTTGATAATGCCAGCTTTCTCGCCCGCGATCTGACCCAAAGTATCACCAAGATATTGCTGATGATCGATCGAAACCGGCGTGATCACCGTCAGGGCGGGGGTATCTATCACGTTGGTGGCATCCAAACGCCCGCCCAACCCGACCTCGAGCAACGTATAATCCGCAGGGGTACGTGAAAACGCAAGCAAGGCCGCGCAGGTCGTGATTTCGAAATAGGTGATATTGCCACCATTATTCGCAGCATAACATTCATCAAGCACGGCGGTCAGGTCGGCTTCGGTAATCAGATCGCCGGCGACCCTGATACGTTCATGAAACCGCGCCAGATGCGGCGACGTATAAGCATGCACACGATGACCTGCCGATTCCAGCCCGGCGCGGATCATCGCCTGAGTTGACCCCTTGCCATTCGTGCCCGCGATGTGAATCACGGGCGGCAGGTTATTTTGCGGATTGCCCAATGCATCCAACAGTCGCCACATCCGATCAAGGGTCAGGTCGATGATCTTGGGGTGCAGCGCCATCATCCGCGCCAGCACGTCATCAGATGTCTGTTGGATCATTTTTTGGGTGCTTCTGCCTTGCCTTCCGACGTCAACGCGTGGGGCAAATCGCCGCCCTCTGTGGGCGCAGGCAGGTCACCACGCACGGCGGGGGGCAGCCCCAGCAGCATACGCGTGATGGTGATCAGCTCCTCCCGCAGCTGAGGCCGCGGCGTCACGCGGTCCAGCATACCATGATCCAGCAGATATTCAGCGCGCTGAAACCCTTCTGGCAGTTTCTCACCAATGGTCTGTTCAATCACGCGCGCACCGGCAAAGCCGATCAATGCGTTGGGTTCGGCAATATGAACATCGCCCAGCATCGCATAGCTGGCCGTGACACCACCCGTGGTCGGATGGGTCAGCACCACGATATAGGGCAAGCCCGCCTCTTTCAGCATCTGCACGGCGATTGTGGTGCGCGGCATCTGCATCAGGCCAAGAATGCCCTCTTGCATGCGCGCGCCGCCAGCCGCCGAGAACAGGATCAGCGGGCGCTTAAGCTTAACCGCCTCTTGGGCTGCGGCAATGATCGCGTTGCCGACATACATACCCATGGAGCCAGCCATAAAGGAAAAGTCCTGACCAGCTGCAACGATGGGCGTGCGGCCGATTTCACCTGTCACAACCAACATGGCCTCGGCTTCGCCGGTCTGCTTTTGCGCGGCTTTCAAACGATCAGGATATTTCTTTTGATCGCGAAAATGCAGCGGGTCGGTGACGGGTGCCGGCACTTTGACCTCGGTGAAAATGCCGCCGTCAAAAAGCGCCTGAAACCGTTCGCGCGGCGTGATCGCCATGTGATGGCCGCAGTTGGTGCAAACGTTCAAATTGTTCGACACCTCACGGTGGAACAACATGGTCCCGCATTCATCGCATTTCGTCCAAAGATTATCCGGCGTCTCGCGGCGCGAGAAAATCGAATTGATGCGTGGGCGAACGTAGTTATTGATCCAGTTCATGGTGAACCTCTGCTCCAGTTTCATTCCCGAGATATGCTGCTCTGGCGTAAATTGCAATCAACGGCGGATCGCCAACCTTGCCGCCAGCCAACTGATCAACATCAACACAAAATCAACCGGAAGCCACGCCCGTACTGCTTCGGCGTCCGCCATACTGAAAGGGGTCAAATACAGCGCAAGCCCAGACAGATCATCAGGCATGGATGTGATAAGAATGGCTGTCACGTTGTTGCAAAAGTGCACGGCAATCGCGGGGCCAAGGCTGCCCGAACGTGCAGTCAGGTCTGCCATCAACATCCCGAACACCCCCGCCCACAGTGCGACGATCAACGCATTTTCACCTGCGTCATTTGGCAAATAGTGACCAAGCGCAAAAAGAAAGGACGGCAGGACCATCCATACAAGCGGTGAATTGAAACGTGCCGCCAACTGTTGCTGGACATACCCGCGAAACACGATTTCTTCGGCGCTGGTCTGTAAAAACACCGCCGCAAGCGACAAAGGCAGCAGTAACAGCCATTTCCCCAGTTCCAGATTGGGAACATAGGGTTCCCCCAAATCCCAAGGGGGCAATACAAAGACGACCGCGCCGACAATCACCAACATGCGCACAACCGCAGAGAACTGCGAAACCGCAAGGCCAAGCGGCCCGATCAAACTGGCGAACGACCGACGATGAAGAACCCGCGCCACAATCGTGACGCCCAGCGTCATCAACCCAAAGCTGCCCAACAACAAAAACATCGCAGCCGGTGTTTTGCCTGTCAGCAGGTCATCAAAAAACGCGCTGTTTTGCGGGCCAACCATGTTGAAAACCAGCGTGAACAACATGTTATTTAGCAACAGATAGATGGCCGAGGCCGCTAGAAACCCAACCAGAACACGCCACAACGCGGCAGTCGGAACCGCTGGCGCAATGAAATTCCGGTGCGGGGCATAGGCGCGCATCAACTGCTTTCCCCTTTGGTGGGTTGCTGCTCTCTTTGCTCTCGGGGGATATCAATAGCCGCGGCACGCAACAGATCTGCCGCGCCGGACAAGTGCGAAGAAACCGTTCGAAGCAAGCTTAGCAAAATCACTTTGTCGTTCTCAACAACCGACCGGAACTGTTCGCCGCCAATCCGCATGAATTTACTATCCTCAAGGGCAATAAAATCGAACTGGCGCGGCTCGTCCATAATGACGGCAAGATCGCCGATCAGGCGGCCCTCTTCAACCGTTGATACATGGTGCATTTCGCCGTTTTCATCCTTCCAGAACAGTTCGCTTGTGCCTGAAAGGCATAGATAAACCGCATCAGGCCGTTCCCCCTGAGTAAAGATCGTTTGCCCCTTTGCCACTGCAAACCATTGTGCCGCAAACGCCAAAAGCCGTTGATTTCGGGGGGTGAGATTTTTGAACAGCTCATTATGCGAGACGATCTCGAGTTTGCGGCGCAAATCACCCGATATGCTATCGCCGTGATGCGGTGCCTCGCTTTTCGCCACACCATCAATGCGCCCGCCTTTGATCTCGATAAACATATCGAATTCCTCTGGCCGAGAGAACGTAGCATCAAGGTAAATCTGCGTGGTGTCCGGCAACAAGGTGCTAAGCCTGTCGCGCACGATGGACAGGCGTTCCCCGTCCTGCTCGGCAAGCGATTGATCCAGAACCATTATGTCTGGTCTCTTAATCGCGGCACGGCTGAACGCCGCCCTTTCCTGAAATTCGGTCGAGATATTTGACCCGGCAATTTGGGTCGGGATATTGAATGCGTTGACCGTCACATCCTGTTTCATACCATGTTCCTTGAACACATCCGACACGACATCCATCACCAGATCAGCCCGCAACCCGGCGACCTGTGATATCCGCCCATAGAGCGCATTTTCCAGAATGCTGAAACGCGGCAGATATGTTTCAGGCGCGATTGGCACAAACATATCTTTGGTTCTCTCGCGCATCTTCTGGCCCTGATGCTTGCGAATTTCCAAAATTTCACGCTTGAACGGTTCGGGGAAAGCCGGGCCGATCTGTTCAGCGGTAAAGGCAAACGGCACGGTCAATAGCAGTGCGAATTCATCCTCGTTTAGCGCCTCATCCCCCTGATTGCGCCGCCGCAACGCGATATCAACCAATTTTTCGTACAGCTCTTCATCGATGTCTAGCGCTGTAAACAACGGGTGATCCGTGCCGTCGTGCCCGAAGGTGTGGTGCAACGCCTCGACCACGGTTTGCGAGATTGCGATACCTTGTTCGGCAAGGCCCAGATCAAAAACCATCGCCAGAAAGCTGCGTTCCATTGCAAGCGCGGTCTGGGAAATACTGCGTATAGGGGCCGCGAACATCAGGTTGCCACCCAAGGGCAGCGACGGGTTGAATTCATCAGGGTCGAACCGGTAAATGGCCGTATCAAGCCCCTGTTTTTTCAGCCTTTCATAGATTTCATCGCGCAAGCCAACAATTTTCTCAGCAAGCTCGGGTCGGTCGTTCGGGTCCATATAATCCGTAACCATGCGCCTGAACATGATCTCTTTGGTCCCGATGGAGCTGACCAGTTGGTACCACCAGTGATTGATATCTTCGCGCGAATTCAGTTCTGCCAGCCCGGGGTCCAGCCAATCTGCTTGGGTGCTATCCGGGCTGTTGCCGGCGCGGATGGCTTCGATCGCATCCCAGTTCTTTTTCTTAGGGTCCCACGGCACGGTTTTCGGGCTGGTACGCAAAGACATCAACAGGTTGTCGCCGATTGTCCCCTGGAACAGATAGGGGTGCGCATGGGCATAACCGATACGCGCCGCCAACACGGCCTGATGCAAATCGGCCAGATCATGCCCAGCCAGCGTTATCGATCCGCGCGTCGGGCTGATCTCTCGGGTTAGTAATTCGGCCAACGCCCTGCGTTCGGATTGGTTGGGCATCTGGATGGCAACGCGCGCGCCCATTGGAATGTCCAAGTTAATGTCGTCCAGCAGCAAATTCCCGTCCGGACTGCGCACCGACACATGGTTCAGAGTGATCGGCCCTTTTAGATGCGGAATTTCCTTGGGCTCGCCCTCGAACAGATGCGCGGGGATCATGTTGTTCGGGGCAAAGCGTTCGGTCACGGTCTCCCAGCGGATGGCCATATCCTGCGTCTGGTTGTAGTAGGTCAGCAGCTCTTTCCACGGGCTTGATAGGTCTTTGTACGCAGCGAGCGCAGCCACAAGCGCCCCCACCGTAATGCTGCCGGCGATGACCAGATACCCGCCCACGGCGTAAAAGAAGAACGGCGTCAGCTGGGTAATGAAGTTATTGAGAAACTTCATGAAAAACTTTTTCTGGTAGATCTGGAAACGGATATTGAACAGCGATCCTAGACGGTCGGTAAATTTGGCCAACCTAAACCGCCAGCCCCCATTTGTCCGCAAATCGGTGATACCCGCCGCTGTTTCACCGATCTCGGATGACAGGGCGCGTACCTCTTTGATCCGCGCCTTGTTCAACTGGTTGATCTGCCGTTGCAGCATCGGAATCAGATAGGCCTGCAAGGGGATCAGCGCCACACCAGCCAGCCCGAACCAAAAGGATTGTATGAACAAAAAAAGCAATATGATCAGCATTTGACCGGCTTGGAACACCGGTTGGGCAACCGCGTCGCCCATCAACCCGCCCATCGGCTCGGCCTCTGATGTGACCATCGACACCAGCTCGCCCTGGCTTGTGTTGCTGTAATAGCTGCGCGGAAACCGCATCATCCGTGAAATCAGCTGATACCGGAAACGCCGCAAAAGCCGCTCGGACAAAACGCCCTTCATCGTGTTCAGCCGCATTTTCATCAGACCGTGCACCAAGACTGATGCCAGATAAGCAAAACACAAAGTCAGCAGGAACTGCACCTGAGTCAGTTCAACGCCAAAGACGTTGATCGCGTTCGATTCTGCACCGATGGCATCGTTGATAATGCGCTTGGGTAGCTCAAGTGTGATGTAAAGAAAGGGGAAAGTGACAAGTGTCAGGATCAAAAGAACGATCTGATCTCGGCTAGAATATTTCCATATAAAGGAAAAAATCGATCGCTCCATGCGGGTCCACTTTCGCTGGGCAGGCGTCACGCCTGGGGGTCCGAGAGAACCTAAGGCCACACGGCACTCTATTCAACCGACCGCTTGAGCCTTGCAGCGAAACGGCTGGATGGCTATTCCGGTGTAAATGTCCAATCAGGGAGGCGTGCTGATGTCCACCAACAACCGTTTTGATAAATCCAAATTGCCCAGCCGGCACGTGACCGAAGGACCAGAGCGCGCGCCGCACCGGTCATATTACTATGCCATGGGGATGACCGAAGAAGAAATTCACCAGCCGCTTGTTGGCGTTGCCACCTGCTGGAACGAGGCCGCGCCTTGTAACATCTCGCTGAACCGTCAGGCCCAAGCGGTCAAAATCGGCGTGCGCGCCCAACAAGGTACGCCACGCGAATTCACCACCATCACGGTAACCGACGGTATCGCGATGGGCCACGAAGGCATGCGGTCATCGCTTGCTTCGCGCGAGGCGATTGCCGACACGGTCGAACTGACCATGCGCGGCCACTGTTATGACGCGATTGTGGGTCTTGCCGGTTGTGACAAATCCCTGCCCGGTATGATGATGGCAATGATCCGCCTGAACGTGCCGTCGGTCTTTTTGTACGGTGGGTCGATCCTGCCGGGCAAAGCCCCCGAAGGTGCGGATGTACCCGCCGATTTTGCAAGCCGCGATTTGACCGTCCAAGACATGTTCGAAGCGGTTGGTAATTTCCAGAACGGCACCATGTCACAAGCCGCACTCGAGATTCTTGAGCGCGTCGCCTGCCCGACCGCAGGTGCCTGTGGTGGTCAGTTCACTGCCAACACAATGGCCTGTGTGTCCGAAGCGATCGGCCTTGCGCTGATGAACTCGTCGGGCATGCCAGCCCCTTATGTTTCCCGCGATGCCTATGCCGAAGCATCCGGTGAGGCGGTCATGAACCTGATCGAAAAGAACATCCGCGCCCGCGACATCTGCACCCGCCAAGCGTTCGAAAACGCGGCGCGCATCGTTGCATGTACCGGCGGTTCGACCAATGCTGGCCTGCACCTGCCTGCGATGGCACACGAAGCTGGCATTGATTTCTTCCTTGATGACGTTTGCGAAATCTTCCGCGACACCCCTTACTTTGTCGACATGAAGCCGGGCGGCTCGCATGTTGCAAAAGACCTGTATGACGCGGGCGGTGTGCCCGTTGTGATGAAAGAACTGCGCAAAGCGGGTCTGATCCACACCGATTGTATCACAGCTTCGGGTCGTTCCATCGGCGAAGAGCTGGACATGATCGAACGCGAGGCAGACGGCAAAGTCATCCACGCTATTTCCGATCCCATCAGCAAAACAGGCGGCGTTGTCGGCCTCAAGGGCAACCTTGCCCCCGAAGGTGCCATCGTGAAAATCGCTGGTATGTCTGAGGAAGACATCGTCTTTACCGGCCCTGCGTTGATCTTTGAATGTGAGCAAGACGCGTTCGAAGCCGTCCAAAACCGCGCCTACAAAGAGGGTGACGTATTCGTTATCCGCAACGAAGGCCCGGCTGGCGGCCCCGGCATGCGTGAAATGCTGGCGACAACAGCGGCCCTGTCCGGTCAGGGCATGGGTAAAAAAGTCGCGTTGATCACAGACGGTCGTTTCTCGGGGGCCACACGCGGCTTCTGCGTGGGCCATGTCGGACCCGAAGCGGCATACGGCGGGCCCATCGCCCTGCTGCAAGAGGGCGATATGATCACCCTCAACGCCATCGAGGGGTCCATCAGCGTTGACGTAAGTGACGAGGAAATGGCCAAGCGCAAAGCCGCATGGCCAGGTGCACGGAAAACCAACTACCAAAGCGGTGCATTGTGGAAATACGCGCAGCTTGTTGGCCCAACCTATCTGGGTGCCGTGACGCATCCCGGTGCAAAGGCGGAAACCCATGACTACATGGACCTTTAAAGGTTCGGTAGCCGCGATTGGATTTATGACCCTGACAGCTTGCGAAGCTGATCAGGGTCAATTCAGCCTCGTTTCAAAAAACACATCCACTGCGCCCGTGACACGGGGCGTGATGGCCGGGGGCGCGGTTCTGGTCGCGCCATCCGGGTTTTGCATTGATCAGGCCAGCCTAACCTCCGACTTTCTGGTGATGATGGGCTGCGATCTTTTGGGGGCGCGTGCCGCTGCCGGGTCTGCGCCGCTTGGGCTGATTACCATCAGCTTGGCGGATACCGATACTGGAACGCTGCCTTCGGCAAAACAGATCGCCGCTGCCAGCGGGCTAAAGAACATCACCACCGTTAAGGCGACCAAGGATATAGTCACCTTCCGCGCCGTCGGAAAAATACCGGTTGGGGGTCTTTCACCGACCCATTGGCGTGGTGCTGCGCGCATCAGCAACAAGATTGCAGGCATTGCGGTTTACGGACCCGAAAATGGCGTGATCACCACCAATGTCGGCCACGATATCTTGATCAAACTGGCGCAGACCAGCATCCAGGCAACACCGAAGCCTGCGAAAGAAGCACCGCTCGGAAACTGACCACCCAACCCATGCGGCAATTCATTTGAACCAATGCGCTTCAAAGGATAGAGTTCTGCGACATCGACTACCGAAAAACGGGGCAGCAGGCACATATGGCCAAATTTGGCACTCAGCTTTTGAACGCCGCATTATCTAAATGGGTTTTGCGGAAATGGGCGCGTAATGCCCAGAAAGCGACCGATGTTCCCTTGGAAACACTACGGCGGCAAACTCAGGAAGCTTGGGCATTAAAGACGCGGCTGGACAGCTTTATTCAAGCCGCCCAAGAACGCACGGCGCTGCCCATTGTGGGCTCTACAAAGTTCAGCAAGCCACATGGTACGGACTGGTTTTGGCGTCCTATGTTGTGGCGTGTCCCGCTGCCTGTGCAGGGTCTGTCCTCGGTTAAACCAAAGGCAAAACTCGGCGATGAAGTAACCGTTTTCCACGATTGCTCATTGTCAGAACTGGGCATCCGGCAATTGCGCAACCTGCGCGAGGAAGATCTGGCCCCTTACGGCTTGCGCCTTGATGTTTTTCGATTTGACGGGTCGTTCCTGTCGATTGTTCTGGATCTGCCAGATGGCTGCGTCGAAGGTTTGAAACGCACACATCTTTTGCAGATGCGCACCATCGTCGAGATGGAAAAACCAATCGAGATATTTGCGCGATTGAATATTCGCCATGGGCCGAACACCGAACAAATCGTCCGCGAACTACCCGTTCATCAACCGGACGTGATGGTCGAATTCGATCTGGCCTATTCCACCATAAACGAAAAGCGGGTGGAAAAGGCGTGGATCGATCTGATTTTTGAGGGCCCCGAAATGAACGAAATCATTTTGCGTGATCTGACATTCTCGCGTCGGCCCCGCGCCCAGCTTTAGGAGTTTTTGGATGAGCACGTTGAAACTGACCAAAACCCGCATGCTTGAAGGGATGTGGCAGGGCATCATCTCTGGTTCGGGTGACGACAAGCCCGACATCGCCGTCACCCATGACAACGTGAATGTACCTGATTTCAAACTGGTCAAAAGCGACACGGCAGACCACTGGTCTTTGACCATCCCCGTGCCTGCGACCGCGATCGCGGATGGTATTCACGTTATTCTGGTCACCGACAATGAGGCCGGTCAGAAAATCGGCGACATCGTCCTTATCGGGGATGACGTGACCAACATCGATCAGCGGGCAGAGCTGGAACTGCTCCGCTCCGAGCTTGAGATGTTGAAACGCGCATTCCGTCGGCATTGCATCGAAACAACCTAAGGGGCCGTATCGCGCCCCTGACCCTCCCCATCTGATCCCTCGGCTGCGCTATGCAGAAGGCGAATTTCGTAGCCGCGAAAGCTATCTAACCGCGTAAAATGCTGCGCAGCATTTTTTCTATGCCGCGCAGCGAAAAGGCCGCCCTATCATGGGGCGGCCTTTCGTTTTCATTCAGCCTGCAAAGGCTATCGTGCCCTTGAGGATCAGTTCTTAGGGCCCAAAGCGGACAGCCCCTTGAGGATATCAATCGCATAGGCCAATTGGTAATCCTCTTCACGCAAAGCCGCCGCTTCTTCGGCCTTTTCACGATCCGCCATGATCTGCTCGATCTCGTCCTCGGTCAGGCTGTCGTTGTTCAGGCTCCCGCGCAGGTCGGCCTCTGACCGCAGAGGGCGGCTGTTTGCGGCATCATCCTCTTCACCAGCAGGCTTGAGCGGAGGCTGCGCGACAACGATATCAGGCGATACGCCAACTGCCTGAATAGACCGGCCCGACGGCGTATAGTACCGTGCGGTGGTCAGGCGCATGGCGCTATCCCCGCGCAATGGCATGATGGTCTGAACCGACCCCTTGCCAAAGCTCTTGGTGCCCACAACGATCGCGCGATGGTGATCTTGCAACGCGCCCGCGACAATCTCGGACGCAGATGCAGACCCGCCGTTGATCAACACAACAATGGGTTTGCCTTGCGCCAGATCACCGGGCGTGGCGTTGGTCCGGTCACTGTCGGCTGCGTCGCGGCCACGTGTGCTGACGATCTCGCCTTCTTCAAGGAACGCATCCGAAACTGCGATGGCCTGGTTCAGCAAACCGCCCGGGTTGTTGCGCAGATCGATGACGATGCCGCTGACCTTGTCGATACCACCGGCGGCTTCGATCTGTTCTTCCAGACCTTCCTTAAGCTTGGGATAGGTTTGTTCGTTGAACGTCGTGACACGCATCACGACCGCGTTGCCGACCGTGCGGCTGCGTACGGCAGTCAACTGGATCGTGTCCCGGATCAGGGACACGTCAAACGGCTCGCTCTCGCCTTCGCGCACGACGGTAATGACGATTTCTGATCCAACCGGCCCGCGCATCAATTCAACCGCATCATCCAACGTCAGACCCAGCAGGCTTTCGCCATCCACATGTGTGATAAAATCACCGGCCTCGATCCCCGCCTCGGACGCAGGTGTTTCGTCAATCGGCGAGACGACTTTGACAAAGCCTTCCTCTTGCGTGACCTCGATGCCCAACCCGCCAAATTCACCACGCGTCTGGTCGCGCATCTTCAGCGCGTCCTTGGGCGACAGATAGCTGGAATGCGGATCAAGGGACGTCAGCATCCCGTTGATCGCGGCCTCGATCAGTTCCTCTGTGTCGACTTCCTCCACATATTGGGCGCGGATGCGTTCGAAAATGTCGCCAAACAAATCGAGCTGCTCATAGACATTGCTGGTTTTAACGGCTTCCTGCGCCAGCAAAGGGCCCGCGATTTGCGTCGTTGCGATCACGCCTGCCAGCGTGCCACCAACGGCGGCCATCACAAATTTCTTCATATGCTCATTCATCCTTGTCGGTTAGGAACCATTCTGCCGGGTCCTGTGGGATATTATTCTCTCTTACTTCTATGTAGAGCGTTTCTGAACGCTCGACACCAGCCCCATCACTAATAGGTGACAAGGCATTATCACTGCTTAACGACGGTGCCCCCATCAGACCAATCGGCGTTCCCGCCGCGATCACCTGACCCGCCGTGCCATAGACCGTATCCAAGCCTGCCAACACAAATAGGGTATTTGCGCGCGGCTCAAGGATGATCACGTTGCCAAGATCCAAAAGCTCGCCAGTATAGCGGATTGTCGCTGCTGTCGGGGTGGTCACAATGGCACGGGGCCGCGTTGCCAGTATCATGCCGGGGCGGACGACGCCTGCCGCGTCCGCCTCGTTGGCAGCGCGCAAAACAAGGCCTTGCACCGGCAAAGGCAACTCTCCCACTTGGCCATCGATATGCAAGGGGGCGGGTGCAATCTGGTCGGTCGTCATTTCCGATAGACCGCTGGCAAAGCCTGACAGTGTTTCCGACGTCGAGATCAAGATCGCCGTGCGCACCGGGTCTTCTGTGAACCGCGTGGGCAACTCGGTGCGGTTGGCCATGGCTTTGTTCAGCTCGGTGCGGGCGCGCTGTATTTCCGTCAACCCGTCTTGAAGCCGCTGCGCAGCATCCGTTTGCAGCGCCCGCAGGGTTTGCACGTCTTCCAAATCCTGCCGCAGCTTGTCAGCACGAGCGTTCAATGCGGGCGTCAGTTCGGCCAGCAACATACCGGCGCGGGCCGTGCCAATTGGGCCAGCGGGATGCAAAAACAACGTTGGCGATGGGTTGCCACCGATGCTTTGTAATACGCCCAGCAACTGCGCCACCTCGCCATCGCGGGCCTCCAACCGTTTGCTAAGCTGGGCCTCGTTTATCGCGGCTTGGCGCAATCCTTCGCGCATGGCACCCAGTCCGACCTCGAACGCCTGTATCGTTTGGGTCAGCGCCGCAACCCGGTCACGGGCACCCTCTGCGGCATCCAGTTTCGCGGATGCCCGTTCAAGATCGCCCATCGCACGGCGCGCCTGATCGGCCGCCTCGGTCTGCGCCAAAGCACCCAAAGGCCAGATCATCAGAAAAAGGACGACAATCCGCATCATTCCAGCAGGGACTTTCCAGTCATCTCGGCCGGCTGTTCCATCCCCATCAATTGCAAAACCGTCGGGGCCAGATCGGCCAACCGCCCGGTGCGCAATTGGGCACCAGCAGGGCCGCCGACAACGGCGACCGGCACGGGGTTCAATGTATGCGCCGTATGTGCCCCGCCGGTTTCGGGATCGATCATTGTTTCGCAATTGCCATGATCCGCGGTGATGATCATCGCACCGCCCACGGCATCAAGCGCCTTCAATACGCGGCCCAACCCCTGATCCACGGCCTCGCAGGCGGTGATCGCAGCCCCCAGATCGCCGGTATGCCCGACCATGTCGGGGTTCGCGTAATTTACCACAATCAGATCATAGCCGTCTGTGATTGCGTCGACCAAACTGTCTGTCACCTGTGCCGATGACATCTCGGGTTGCAGATCATAGGTCGCGACATCGGGCGACTTGGGCATAAAGCGGTCTTCACCGGTGGCGGGGGTTTCCTCGCCTCCGTTCAAAAAGAACGTCACGTGAGGATATTTTTCCGTCTCTGCCAGCCGGAACTGACGCAAACCATGCTGCGCCACCCAAGAGCCAAGCGTGTTCACGATCTGCGGCTTGGGATACATCGTCGAGGTATAAATACTGTGCGCTTCTGAATATTCGGCCATCCCCATCAAGGCGGCCCAGTCCGGTCTGACGCCTGTCGCAAACGCCTCGAAATCAGGGGCACCGATGGCCGCCATAATCTCGCGGGCGCGGTCGGCGCGGAAATTCAGACAGAATACCCCGTCGCCATCCTTGGCCCCCGCATAGCCGGCAATAACCGTTGGCTGAATGAATTCATCGTTTTCGCCACGCTCATAGGCCGCATTTACCGCCTCAATCGCCGTAGCTGCCGTTGTTTCGCCCTGCCCCTGAACAATCGCACGGTAAGCTTTGGCAACGCGGTCCCACCGGTTATCGCGGTCCATCGCGAAATAGCGGCCCGTGACAGTCGCGATTTGCACGCCGTCGGGCAGTTGCTCATTCAACGTCTCAAAATACCCGAGCGCAGATCTTGGGGCCACATCGCGGCCATCGGTCAAGGCATGGATCACCACGGGAATGCCTTGGTCGTGCAACGCGTTTACAGCCGCAATCATGTGGGACAGATGACCATGCACCCCGCCATCCGACACCAAGCCCATCAGATGCGCCGTGCCGCCGGTTTTTTTCAGCTTGTCGATAAAATCCAGCAGCGGCGGGTTCTTGGCAAAGCTGCCCTGCTCGATCGCGAGGTCGATCTGGCCTAAATCCATCGCAACAACCCGCCCTGCACCGATGTTGGTGTGCCCGACCTCGGAGTTCCCCATCTGCCCCTTGGGCAAGCCGACATCAGGCCCGAAAGTGGTCAACGTGGCATTGGGGCAATTCTGCATGATCCAATCGAAATTCGGAGTTTTGGCAAGCAAAGGCGCGTTGCCCTCAGCCTCGGCGCGCTGCCCCCATCCATCCAAGATGCACAATACGACGGGTTTGGGGGGTGCCATGTGACGATTGCTCCGAAAATTAAAGATGTTTTGCATCTTTTAACTGTAGATTACCCTATGGTGAACCCAATTCATTCTAGATTACAAACTTGTAGAGTTCAGCCGCCCAAAACATGGCCCACCCCTTGCCCTGACGGCCTGGTTTGGTCATAACGATAGCGCATCCAAAGCCAAGGACGACCACATGACATTGCAAGCCCCCGAAACCCGCATCGTGAACACATGGCGCGTCGCGTGCGACGGCGGCGAAGGCGCTTTGGGCCACCCGCGCGTCTGGCTGCAAATCCCGCAGGACAAAGGCTGGGTTGAATGCGGCTATTGCGACTGCAAATTCATCCACCAAGATTTTGAGGGCAAAGTCTGAGGCAACACGCTAGATGGTTGGGCGTGCTTGCACTTGTGCCCGCCCTCTATGTGATGGCCGCTATTTTTGGCGCGGTTATTCCCGGCAGCGTAACGCCTGACACCTCTGAAAAAACACACAATATTTTGCTGGTCAGCGGCCCGATCCACTATGATCTGGTGCTGCCGCTTGACGAGATGTCGCTGAAACGGTTTGCCCCGCTGGCGGCAAAAGGCATCTGGCTGGATCATCCTGCCGCCGAGTGGCTGGTAGTTGGCTGGGGTGCACGTCATTTCTATACGCAGACCCGAACCCTGAGCGATCTAAATCTGCCCGCGATCTGGCGTGGCATTATCGGGGATAGCTCTGTTTTGCGCTTTGATATCGCAGGCGCGTTTTCTGACGATCTGGATGCAAGACATCTGAAGCTCTCCGATACGGAATACGCGGCCTTGCTGGATGAGGTTTGGGACAGTTTATCGACCGACACAGATGGCCAGCCTGTCAGTGCCGCAGTCGATGGATTTAATCAGACCGATGGTTTTTTCGCCGCCAAGGGGCAATTTAACATTCTGCGCACCTGCAATGTATGGATCGGTGACAGACTGCGGGCCGCCGGCCTGCGGTTCGGCATCTGGACGCCAATGCCCCTGTCGGTCAGTCTCTCCTTTGATCTTTACCACGCGGAATGACGTAAGGACCGGACGCTCCGCGGGGAGTTTATTTGGCAAAATGAAATAGGGGCCTGAGCAGAATGGCGGCTGGCAGGCGCGGATGCTTCGTGGCAAAAGGGGGCAATCACCAAGGGGAGCACTGATATGTCCGGCACATTTGGCAAGGGTCACCATCTGCATTTGATCGACGGATCGGCGTTTATTTTTCGCGCCTATCACGCGCTGCCCCCGTTAACCCGCAAATCGGACGGATTGCCAATCGGCGCGGTCGCTGGTTTTTGCAACATGCTGCACCGCTATGTTGAAGGGAACACTGGCCCGGATGCGCCGACACATGCCGCTGTGATTTTTGACAAGGGCAGCCACACGTTTCGCAACGACATGTACGACCTGTACAAAGCCAACCGCGAAGCCATGCCCGAGGATCTGCGCCCCCAGATGCCCCTGACCCGCACCGCGACCGAGGCGTTCAATATCGCGTGCAAGGAAAAGGAAGGCTATGAGGCGGATGATATCATCGCGACCCTAGCTGTTCAGGCGCGGGCTGCTGGCGGGCGGTGTACCATCATCAGTTCGGACAAGGACCTGATGCAACTGGTGGGCGGCGGTGTGGAAATGCTGGACGCCATGAAAAACAGGACCATCGACCGCGAAGGCGTTTTCGAAAAGTTCGGCGTTTATCCTGAACGCGTCGTTGATGTGCAGGCTTTGGCAGGTGATTCAGTCGATAACGTGCCGGGCGCGCCCGGTATCGGCATTAAAACGGCGGCGTTGCTGATCAATGAATACGGCGATCTGGATGCGCTGTTGGCGCGGGCCGAAGAGATTAAACAACCCAAGCGGCGCCAGACATTGATTGACCATGCGGATCAAATTCGCCTGTCGCGCAAGCTGGTATTGCTGGATGAAAACACGCCGCTCGACTTTACGCTCGACGATCTTGAAGTGCGCGAGCCTGACGCTGACAAGCTGCTCGGCTTTTTAGCTGAAATGGAATTCCGCACACTATCCAAGCGCGTCGCAGAAGTGCTGGGTAAAGAGGCCCCGGTGATTGAGGAACCGAAGGTTGATGAAAATGGCCCCGAAATGGCGGAAGTCCCTTTTGATCAGGCAGGTTATGAACAGGTAAGCGACGCCAAAACGTTGCAAGCCTGGATCGACCGGATTTATGAATTCGGCTATGTCGCGGTGGACACCGAGACGACCGGCCTTGATGAAATGGTCGCCGATCTGGTGGGCATTTCCCTGTGCGTTGAGCCGGGCAAAGCCTGCTATATCCCGTTGATCCACAAAACCCATTCAGCCGATGATTTGTTCGGCTCGGATGATCTGGCCGAGGGGCAGATGCAGACCGAAGAGGCCCTGCGCATGCTGACGCCGATGCTGACCGATCCATCGATCATCAAGATCGGCCAGAACATGAAATACGACAGCAAGATTTTCGCGCAGGTCGGTATTGCGGTCGCGCCGATTGATGACACGATGCTGATGTCCTACGTCATGCATGCCGGATTGCATGGGCACGGGATGGACACGCTATCGGAACGATATCTGGGCCACACCCCGATCCCGATCAAACCGCTGCTGGGGTCCGGAAAATCCGCGATCACCTTTGACAAGGTGCCGCTTGCCGATGCGGTGCCTTATGCCGCCGAAGATGCCGATATCACGCTGCGCCTGTGGCAGTTGTTCAAGCCGCAATTGCACCGCGTACAGGTAACCAAGGTGTACGAAACTCTTGAGCGCCCCTTGGTGCCGGTTCTGGCCGCGATGGAGCGGTCAGGCATCAAGGTTGATCGCGACACACTTAGCCGGATGTCCAATGCCTTTGCCCAGAAAATGGCGGGCTTGGAAGACGAGATTTACGAGATGGTCGGGCGCAAGTTTAATGTTGGATCGCCAGCACAGGTCGGCGAGGTTCTGTTCGACGACATGGGCCTTGAGGGCGGCAAAAAGGGTGCGAACGGGAAATATTCTACCGGCGCGGACATATTGGAAGACCTTGCCACCGAACATGATTTCCCCCGTCGCATTCTGGATTGGCGTCAACTGTCCAAGCTGAAATCGACTTATACGGACGCGCTTCAGGGGCACATCAACAAGGACACGGGCCGGGTTCACACGTCGTATTCGATTGCGGGCGCATCGACGGGCCGATTGGCATCAACCGATCCAAACCTGCAAAATATCCCGGTCCGATCCGAGGAAGGCCGCCGCATCCGAGAGGCATTCGTTGCCGAAGAAGGCAAAGTTCTGGTCGCACTCGATTATTCGCAGATCGAATTGCGCATTCTAGCCCATATCGCCAACATCCCTGCCCTAAAGCAAGCGTTCAAAGACGGCCTCGACATCCACGCGATGACCGCGTCCGAGATGTTTGATGTTCCGTTGGATGAGATGACGCCAGATGTGCGCCGTCAGGCCAAGGCGATCAACTTTGGTGTGATTTACGGCATTTCCGGCTTTGGTCTGGCGCGTAATCTGCGCATTCCACGCGCCGAAGCACAGGGGTTCATCGACCGCTATTTCGAACGTTTCCCCGGCATTCGGACCTATATGGACGACACCAAGGCATTCGCCAAAGAGCACGGATATGTCCAAACGCTGTTTGGGCGCAAGATCAACACGCCCGAGATTGCTGCCAAAGGACCCCGCGCCGGTTTTGCCCAGCGCGCGGCGATAAACGCCCCGATCCAAGGGACTGCCGCCGATGTCATTCGCCGCGCCATGATCCGCATGCCCGACGCGATCAAGAACATCCCTGCAACGATGTTGCTACAGGTTCACGATGAACTGCTGTTCGAGGTGGAAAAGGGGGCCGAAGACGATTTGATCAAGGCGGCCCGTGATGTGATGGAGAACGCAGCCGATCCGGTGGTCAAGCTGGATGTAAAGCTGACCGTTGATGCTGGCGTCGGCGCGAATTGGGCCGAGGCGCATTAATTTGCGCCCGGCTAGACAAAACTGAACCCAACTTGGCGTGGTAACGTCGCAGTTTTCTGGAACGGATCAGGGCGGTTGAAAGATCGGCCATCGGGACCGCGTCGGCCTAAACTGTCAAAGCACGTATAAAGGGGCCGCAGCATTCTGGATGCTGTGGTCTTTTGTGCATTAGGCGGGCCCGTCTTTGAGCAACTTGGCAACGATGCGCCGCGTCAGTGGTGCGACGAGCAACACGGTCGGGAACGCCACCAGCCAACTGGTGATCCACGCACCAATCCACAAACCAAACAGACCCTCAGCAAATCCTGCTGTGCGCAAAATCGCGATCCCTGAAACGATAAAAGACATCAACCCAGATAGGATAAATCCAAAAACAACCGGGGCAAATCGTGCGGGTATCATAGCATCTTCATCCAGTTCAGGCTGTCTTCAGTTTTGGGGTCCGGGTTGTATTCACCGCTGATCCAACCATCATATCCCGCGCCAGCCATCGCTGCAAACAGCGCAGCAAAATCGATATCACCGCTGCCTGGCGTACCACGGTCCGGGCTGTCGCCGATCTGGACATGAACGATATCAGCGCAATACGCGTTGAAGGTTTCAATCGCATCACCGTGGATCATAGCCGCATGATAGCTGTCGTATTGCAGGCCGACATTATCCATCGACACCGCGTCCAGAACCCGTTCGGCCAACGCATAATCGTTCAAATAATATCCCGGCATCGCCACAGGGTTTAGCGGTTCGATCGTCAACGTCAGGCCGTCTGGCGCAGATTTTGCCGCCCAGATCAGGTTGCGGTAAAAGGTATCAAACGCTTCGTCACCTTGTGCATTACCGGCCATCACATGCACAAATCGGGCATCCAACGCCTCGGCATAGCGGAACGCACGTGCCATATCTTTGCGAAAGGTATCAACAAGATCAGGAACCGCAGCGAAACCACGCGGCTGCCCCTCCGAGGCCCGCGGCGGCGCGTTGATCAAAACAAGCTCCAGCCCGTTCGCCGCACAGGCGGCTTTGGTCTCGGCCAGTGGTTCGTCATAAGGAAAGAGCACCTCGACCCCTTTAAACCCTGCACGTGCCGCAGCGTTGAACCGGTCAAGATAAGGCAGCTCTTGCCACAAAAGGCTTATATTTGCGGCAGGTTTCATGGATTTCAGGCTCGTTTTATGTTGCGTTAGCCATTGCTAGCAAAATCACGTGAAAAGGCAAACGTAACACGCATCTATTCGGGTAATTCATTTGACGGGATCAGCCCGAAAAACTGACCACTCGACCAAACGCCAAACCAGCCGTCGTGATGTTCACCCAAATCCACAAGCCGGTAAAAGCTTTTGCGATCGATCAGCGCCTCCAGGTTACGGCGGACACGGACATAGGGCGACGGCTCTCCGGTCTCGGGATCGCGCACAACACGGATCGGCAGATCCTCACTGGCCGTCGCGATATCATCAAGGTTGGTCTGAAACGTGAGCTTCTGTGCGCGCCCTTCGCCTTCAACCTCGAAATCAATGGCAATGAATGGCGCATCTTCGACACGAATCCCTACCTTCTCCACCGGCGTGACAAGGAAGTACTTGTCGCCCTCACGTATCAAAATTGACGCAAACAGCTTGACCAAACCCCGCCGCCCGATGGGCGTGCCTTCGTGAAACCAGGTACCGTCGCGCTTGATCTCCATGTCGATATCGCCACAAAATGGCGGGTTCCAGCTCTCTACTGGCGGCAATCCGCGTGTTTTTGCAGCAGAAACAGACGCAGCAAGGCCCGCCGCTGTCGGGGTCACGGTTTTTTGTCCACTCATTGCTTTTGCCATTCCCAGTTCACAAGATACACTTACATCTAACCTATATAAATCAGAGGACGCAAAAGTCATGACCGAAGCCAGCGATATGGTAGCAGATATTGAAGCCCTCGGCGACAAGCTGGCACAGGCCAAGGCGTCGATCACCAATCGCTTTATCGGGCAAGAGCGTGTTGTCGACCTGACATTGGCCGCGCTGCTGTGCGGTGGCCATGGCTTGCTGATTGGATTGCCCGGTCTTGGCAAAACACGTTTGGTCGAAACCTTAGGCACCGTGATGGGTCTGGATGCCAACCGCGTACAGTTCACGCCCGATCTGATGCCGGCCGATATTCTGGGGTCCGAGGTGTTGGATACTGCCGCCGATGGCAGCCGCGCGTTTCGCTTCATCGAGGGGCCGATTTTCTGCCAATTGCTGATGGCCGACGAAATCAACCGTGCCTCGCCGCGCACACAATCCGCCTTGTTGCAGGCGATGCAGGAGAAGACCGTGACCGTCGCTGGACAAGACCGCCCGCTTGGCGCGCCTTTTCATGTTCTGGCTACGCAAAACCCCATTGAGCAAGAAGGCACCTATCCCCTGCCCGAAGCCCAGCTTGACCGTTTTCTAGTGCAGATCGACGTTGCCTATCCTGACCGCAAGACCGAGCGTGACATTTTGCTAGCCACCACCGGCGAAGGTGATGCGCAGGCAAGTCAAGTTTTCTCGGCAGCGGAGTTGCTGGCCGCGCAAGCCTTGTTGCGCCGCATGCCTGTCGGTGACAGCGTGGTGGAATTGATCCTTGATCTGGTCCGGGCCTTCCGCCCAGACGAGGCAGACGCAAGCCCGCGTGTGCGCGAAACCGTTGCTTGGGGCCCCGGCCCCCGCGCGGCGCAGGCGTTGATGCTGACAGTACGCGCTCGCGCCTTGTTGCAGGGGCGTTTGGCCCCCTCTGCAGAAGACGTGATTGATATGGCGCGTCCGGTCCTAAGCCACCGGATGGCGTTGAACTTTGCCGCGCGCGCACGTGGCGACAGCCTGAACGAGCTAATTGACAGCACCGCGGCCAGCCTGACCGGGAAAAAGGCCGCAGCGTGATCACCCCAGCAACCCTTCGCGCAAATGCTGAAGATCAGGCAGCCCGTTTTCCTGACCTATTGGCACGCGCGGAACATTTGGCCGGTGCTGTGCTGCTAGGGTCGCACGGGCGCCGGCGCGCAGGAGGCGGCGATGATTTTTGGCAGTACCGCCCCGCACAGACAGGCGACAGCCGCCGCCGCATTGACCATCGTCGTTCAGCACGGGGCGATCAGGAATTCGTGCGCGAACACGAATGGCAAATCGCGCAATCGGTCATGTTATGGATCGATCAAGGGGCCTCGATGCGCTTTTCCTCGGACCCGAACCTGCCGCAAAAGGCAGACCGCGCACGGTTGCTGGGCCTTGCTGTCGCAATCCTGTTGCAGCGCGGCGGTGAACGCGTGGGCCTGACAGGAACCGCCTTGCCACCACGTTCCGGCAGGCCCCAGCTGTTGCGGTTGGCCGAATTGCTGTCTCAGGACAGTCCCGACGATTATGCACCGCCCGAACACCGTGCCATGATCCCCCATGCGCGGGCTGTGTTTATCTCGGATTTTATGGGTGACCTTGACGGGATAACCCTTGCGTTGACAAAGGCGGCGGATCGGGGTGTTCGGGGCGTATTGTGCCATCTACTTGACCCGTCCGAGGAAGCTTTTCCGTTTTCGGGCAGAACCATATTTGAAAGCGTTGGCGGGACGCTGCGCCATGAGACACTCAAGGCCAACGATCTGAAATCCCGCTATCTTGAACGTCTTGCCGAACGTAAATCCGAACTTCAGCGCCTATGTGCGGTGACGGGTTGGCACTATGGCCTGCACCATACAAACACCTCTGCGCAATCCGCACTGCTGTGGCTGTATTCTGCGCTGGATACACGCGTGGGGGCGGCAGCATGACGATTTTGGGCGGCATCGGGTTTTCGGCACCATGGCTGTTGCTGGGGCTTATCGCGCTGCCTATTCTTTGGCTTATCCTACGCGCCGTTCCCCCTGCGCCAATCCGCCAACGGTTTCCCGGCGTTGCATTGCTGCTGGGCCTAAACGATGACGAAAGCGTTTCTGACCGCACCCCGTGGTGGTTGCTGCTTTTGCGCATGTTTGCCGTTGCGGCGATTATCATCGGACTGGCTGGCCCCGTTTTGAACCCCCAAGACCAGCAGGCCGACGGGTCCGGCCCCTTGCTGATTGTGCTGGACGGATCATGGGCCGGTGCAACGCGCTGGCAGCAACAGTCGCAAGTCATTGACGCGCAGCTCACCCGTGCTGCTCACGCCAATCGGACCGTGGGTTTTTTGATCCTCACCCGCCCCGAAGAACCCGCGTTCCAATCCGCAGATGTCTGGCGCACGCGGTTGGCTGGGCTGCAGCCCGCACCTTGGCAACCGTCAGATGCCGACGTGATCCGCGCGATTGAAATCACCAAGACATTAGACGGATTCGACACGCTTTGGTTCAGTGACGGTCTGGAGTACCCAAGCCGAAATGACATGCTGGATGCGCTTCAAAACCAAGGGTCGGTCGATGTCTATCAAACCGGTGCAAATGTGCTGGCCATGGCCCCTGCCAGCTACAAGGACGGTGCCATCACCTTGACCGTCAAACGTGCTGTCGCGGGTCCTACCAGCGAGGTTACGTTGAACGCCCAAGGTCGCGACCCGGCGGGCAATGCGCGCATCCTTGCCACCGTGCCCGCCCAGTTCGATGATGGCGCAACCCAAGCCACTGCCGCGCTGTCCTTACCCGCCGAACTGCGCGCCCGGATCACGCGCTTTGACATCGCAGGCCAGCGGTCAGCCGGGGCGACAACGCTGGTGGACGACGGATTGCGCCGCCGCGAGGTTGCCCTGATTGCAGGCCGTGAAAACCGCGAAGGGCTAGAGCTGCTGTCGCCCTTGCACTATATCGAACGCGCCCTTGCCCCGACCGCTGATATCATTGACGGTTCTCTTGCCGATGTTCTGCCCGCCAACCCTGATGTGATCGTGCTGGCCGACATCGCCACCCTGTCCGAGGCTGAACAAGCCCCCTTGCAGCAATGGATCGAGGCCGGAGGCATGTTGGTGCGTTTTGCCGGCCCGCGCATTGCCGCCAGTGATATTTCGCGCGACACCGAAGATCCGCTGATGCCCGTTCGCCTGCGCGCGGGTGGCCGCAGTGTCGGTGGCGCGATGAGCTGGGGAGAGCCTAAATCACTCGATAGTTTCCGCGAAACCTCCCCCTTCTTTGGGCTACATATCCCTGACGATGTGGTCGTTTCGGCCCAGGTCGTCGCACAGCCGGACCCGACCCTTGCCGACCGGGTCATTGCGTCGCTCAGCGACGGCACACCGCTGGTGACGCGCAAAGCGTTAGGTCAGGGCCAAGTCGTCTTGTTCCACGTCACGGCCACCGCCGAATGGTCAACCTTGCCGCTGTCTGGGGTGTTCGTTCAAATGATGGAAAGGCTGGCAATCTCCTCCTCTGCCGTGTCGGTCGAGGCACAGGATTTACAGGGCACAACATGGACGCCCTTGCGCATAATGGACGGGTTTGGCCAGCTAGAAGACGCAGGCAACCTGCCCGGTGTTGATGGGGCTGATCTGGCATCAGCCGCCGCCGGCCCCGACCTGCGGCCGGGCATCTACGCATCAGGCGACCGCCGGATCGCCCGCAACGTGGTCACTGACGATACAGCGCTGACAACAACCACTTGGCCCGCCGATGTGCCCGTCCACGGCCTGTATGTCGCGCCCGAAATGCCGCTCGCCGGGTGGCTGCTAAGCCTGTCACTGTTGCTGCTGCTGGCCGATGTCGTCGCATCATTGTCCCTGTCCGGACGGTTGTTGAAACGCAGCAGTATTGCCGCGATCCTTTTGGTTCCGTTGATGCAAATCCCCGCCCCAGCCGATGCCCAATCGGCAGACGACTTTGCCCTGAATGCGACCGCAGAAATGACGCTGGCCTATGTCATCACCGGAAGCCCCGCCATCGACACGCTGTCAGAGGCGGGATTGCGGGGGCTTTCGGACACGTTGTTTTTCCGCACATCGGTTGAACCCGCGAACCCGATCGGCGTGAACCTTGAGACTGACGAGCTGGCGTTTTTTCCGATGCTGTATTGGCCGATCACGCCCGACCAACCCCGCCCGTCGGGGGATGCCTATGCGAAACTGAATGCTTATCTGCGGTCCGGAGGGCTGATCCTGTTCGATACACGTGACGCTGACATTTCCGGCTACGGCGGAGCAAGCGCGAACGGTCGCAAACTGCAAGACCTTGCTGCACCGCTGGATATTCCCCCGCTCGAACCGCTGCCGAGTGACCATGTGCTGACCCGAACCTTTTATCTGCTACAGGATTTTCCGGGCCGTTATACCGGGCGCGATATCTGGGTCGAAGCGTCCCCCCCTGACGCCGAACAAGTCGAAGGCATGCCCTTTCGCAACCTGAATGACGGCGTCACACCGGTTGTGATCGGCGGCAATGATTGGGCCGCAGCGTGGGCGGTTGCGCCCAATGGCGCGCCGATGGTGCCCGTGGGCCGTGGTTTTGGTGGCGAACGCCAACGCGAATTGGCTTACCGTTTTGGCGTCAATCTGGTCATGCATGTGCTGACCGGCAATTATAAATCGGATCAGGTCCATGTGCCTGCGCTGTTGGATCGGTTGGGCCAATGACGTCGACCATCGTTTTTCACCCAATGATCCCGATATGGTTGCTGGCAGCGGTTAGCGTGATCGCCCTTGCTGCGGTGATCTTGGCCTTGATGCGTGGTTTGCAGGGCTGGGCGTTGCGCGGGCTTGCCATGCTAATCGTGCTTGCCGCGCTGTCTGGCCCGTCCTTCCAACAAGAAGACCGCGCGCCGCTGAGCGACATCGTGATCATGCTCGAAGACAACAGCGCCAGCCAGAAGCTGGGCGGGCGCGAAGAGCAAAGCGTGCAGGCCGCCGACGCCTTGGCTGCGACAATCGCCGCACGCGACAACACCGAATTGCGCCGCGTTCAAATCCCCGACGGCCCCGGCGATACCGGCACACAGCTGATGACAGCACTTGCCGACGCATTGGCCGAAGAACCGCGCGCCCGCATTGCGGGCATTCTGGCGGTCAGCGATGGCCACATTCACGACGCGGATTTACCCGTTGATCTGCCTGCCCCCCTGCATCTACTGATGACCGGCAAGGAAACCGATTGGGATCGCCGCCTGACCGTTCGAAATGCCCCCGCCTTTGCGATTATCGGTGAACCTGTAACCCTGACCCTTCGGATTGATGATCTGGGCGCGGCCCCCGATTTGGGTGGCCTTGCGCAGCTGGACATATCAGTTGACGCGCAAGAGCCGCAGTCGTTTCGGGTGCCCATTGGTCAGGACCTCGACCTTCCTGTCACACTGCCCCATGGCGGGCGTAACGTGATCCGGTTTTCCCTACCGGAAGCAGAAGGAGAATTGACGGACCGCAATAACGCGGCGCTGATCCAGATGAACGGTGTCCGTGACCGCTTGCGCGTGTTGCTGGTCAGCGGCGAACCGCATCCGGGCGGGCGTACATGGCGCAATCTGTTGAAGTCCGACAGCTCGGTCGATCTGGTGCATTTCACCATCCTGCGCCCCCCAGAGAAGCAAGACGGCGTGCCGGTTGATGAGCTGTCTTTGATCGCGTTCCCGACCCGCGAATTGTTCATGGAAAAGATCGATGATTTCGATCTGATTATCTTTGACCGATACAAGCGGCGCGGCATTTTGCCGGGGCTTTATTTGGAAAACGTTGCCAATTATGTGCGCCAAGGCGGTGCCGTTTTGGTGGCCGCAGGGCGCGATTTCGCGAGTGCCGACAGTCTGTACCGGTCGCCTCTTGGTTCCGTTCTGCCCGCGACCCCATCTGCCCGCGTGATCGAAGAACCGTTTCTGCCCCTCGTATCGGATCTGGGTGACCGCCACCCCGTGACGGCCAACCTGCCCGGACGCGGTGACTGGGGGCGTTGGCTGCGCCAGATTGAGGTCACAAACCCCAAAGGCTCTGTCGTGATGACGGGTCAGGGCGACCGCCCTTTGCTGATCCTGGACCGGGTGGAAAAGGGCCGTGTGGCGCTGCTGGCCTCTGATCATGCGTGGCTTTGGAACCGCGGTTACGAGGGCGGCGGCCCGCAGCTTGAATTGCTGCGCCGCCTTGCCCACTGGATGATGAAAGAACCCGAGCTAGAAGAAGAAGCGCTGACAGCCACCGCCGACGGGCAAACCATGCGCATCATCCGCAGGACACTGGGTGACGCGGTTCCTCCGGTTACCATCACGACCCCCGATGGGACCACCGTTGAGACGACGTTAACGGAAACAGCGCCCGGTGTGTTTGAAGGGATGTTCGAGGGGCCGGAAATCGGGCTGTACCGCCTGGAAAACGGCGATCAGGTCAGCGTCATTGGTCTTGGCCCTGCCGCGCCACGCGAATTCATTGATACGATTGCGAGCGGTGAAACGATGGCCCCTGTTCTAGCGGCAATGCGCGGCGGCGTGGCCCGCATCGAAGACGGGTTGCCCCGTATTCGCGAGGTCAGGGCCGGACGCCCCGCCGCAGGGCGCGGATGGATCGGCCTGACCCCGCGCAACGCCTATGAGACCCGCGATGTGCGGCAGACGCCGATCCTGCCCGGTTGGCTGGTCCTGTTGCTAAGCGCAGCCCTGATCATCGCGGCATGGCTGCGCGAAGGGCGGCGGAGCTAAGGAAAACGACCTGCATCCTCGCACGTCTTAAACAGTTGTTCACCTCGTTCGCTGAATGTCTGTTACCTAACAGAACACCACGGATTCGGAGCGGGGCATGAACCTGGCAGACAAGCTGACGCAGGAGCGGCGCGGACGTCTTGCGGCGGAGCGGATGCTTGAGCTGAAACAGGCCGAGCTTTTTGCGGCAAATCGCAAGCTGGGTCTGCACGCGCAGAAACTAACCGATGAAATCGTCGAAACCCGCGCCGAAGTGGAAAACATTCGCGGTGAAAACCAGCGCGTGAAATCCGACCTGAGCGCCGCGCGCGAAAAGATCGAACTGACGGAACGCAGGCTTTGGCAATCGATTGAGACGATCAAAGACGGCTTTGCTTTGTTCAGCGTAAACAACGAATTGATCATGGCCAACCGTGCGTATCTAGCGGTTTTTGACGGGCTGGAATTGATCAGCGCAGGGGTGAATTACGTGACGATCCTGCAGGTCCTGACCGAGGAAGGGATCGTGAATACCGGCGATCTGTCCACGAAAAGCTGGCGACGTCTGATGACAGAGCGGCTGCAGGATTCCGACCCCGAACCTACCGTAATACAATTGTGGAATGGTCGGCACATTAAGCTGGTTGACCAGCGCGGGCCAAGCGGCGACATGGTTTCGCTCGGGCTCGATATCACTGCGACCGTCGAATACGAACGCCAACTGCAAGAGGCCAGCGCCATTGCAGAAAGCGCCAGCCGCGCGAAATCAGCGTTCCTAGCCAACATGAGCCACGAAATCAGGACCCCGATGAACGGTGTTGTGGGTATGGCCGATGTTTTACGCGACACTGAACTGGACGAAGATCAGCAACTATACGTCGATACGATCAAAAACTCGGGCGAAGCATTGTTGGTGATCATCAATGATGTTCTCGATTACTCTAAAATCGAAGCTAAAAAGCTGGAACTCCATCTCGAGCCCTTCGATCTGGAACGTACGATCCAAGAAGTGATCATGCTGTTGCAACCGCTTGCCCGTGAAAAAGATCTGGGCCTTGCATTGGACTATGATTTGTTCATGCCCACGCAACTGGTTGGCGATCCCGGGCGCATCCGGCAGGTTTTGACCAACCTTATGGGGAACGCGGTGAAATTCACCAGCGAGGGTCACGTTCTGGTTCGTGTCACTGGCGTGCCGGACGCCGAAACCGGCAACGTAATGGTCAAGATCGCGATCGAAGACACAGGTATCGGCATCGCACCGGCCATGATTGATCACATCTTTGGCGAATTCAATCAGGTCGAAAACGAACGGAATCGCAAGTTTGACGGAACCGGGCTGGGCCTGGCGATCTGTCAAAGGCTGATCCAGATGATGAACGGCGATGTATGGGTCACCTCGCAAGAACAGGTTGGATCGTGTTTTGGGTTTGAACTGCCGCTAAAGGCCGCAGGCCAGATCAACACCTCGCATCCGCCACTGCCCAAAAAATTGCGGCATGTCATGGTGGTAGAGACTGAAACGATAAACCGTTCTATTCTGCTGAAACAGCTTGAACAGCTTGGCCTCAAGGTAACCTGCTGTGACACCGGTGAAGCGGCATTGGAACAGATTGGGCCCGACGTCGATCTTATCCTCGCCGATCATATCATGGCGAATATGGATGGGTTCCAGCTTGCTACCGAAATGCGCGCACGCGACCACCAGTGCGACATTATCATTGTCAGCTCGAACTCGGGGCGTGCTGAAAAAAATCCTGCACGCAAACTGATAAAGTCGGTTCTGAAAAAACCAATTCCACACAGTGATCTGCTCGCTCAACTGGCAACCGTCAGTATAGCCTCCGGCGGCACCGTCCAGACCGAGCCGCGCAAAATGCGCATCTTGGCGGCCGAAGACAACAAAACCAACCAGCTTGTTTTCTGCAAAATGATCCAACATCTTGATGTCGATCTAAAGCTTGCCAACAACGGCGAAGAAGCCGTCGCATTGTTTGAAACCTTTGAGCCCGATATGATTTTCATGGATATCTCGATGCCCAAAATGGATGGCAAAGAGGCGACTGCCACCATTCGGAAGCTCGAAGAGAAAATGGACCGCCGCTGCCCTATCGTTGCGCTAACTGCACACGCGATGGAGGGCGACGACAAAGGTATCTTGGCCGCCGGGCTGGACCATTATCTGACAAAGCCGCTGCGCAAACCTGACATCACCGCCCAGATCATGGAGCATCAGCCCGAAAACACATTACCGCTGATCATAGAAAGCGATCATCAGGAGGCGGGGTAAGGCCGCAGGAATACCGGTTTTTCAGGTGTCGACAGATCTTTTTGCCATTCATATCCGCCGATATCGAAATCGCGAAGAGATTCTGGATCTTTCAGACGGTTCTGGATGACAAAACGCGCCATGGCCCCGCGCGCTTTCTTGGCGTAGAAGCTCACGATTTTTGGGCCCTTAGCGTCGCCTTTATCCTCCATGAACTGGGGGGTAATGACGTCCAGCTTGAGAGCCTTTAGGTCGACAGCCCCAAAATATTCCTGACTGGCACAATTGATCAATGCACTGCTGCCCGTCGTTTCAGCCCTTTCATTCAACGCCAAAGACAGCTTTGCCCCCCAATATTCGTACAGGTTTTTGCCCCGTTGGGTCTTGAGCCTGCTGCCCATCTCAAGGCGATAGGGCTGGATGCCGTCCAAAGGGCGCAACACACCATAAAGCCCTGAAAGAATGCGCAAATGCTCTTGGGCATAGGCCAGCTCATCCTCCTCAAGGCTCGCCGCTTCGAGGCCTTGATAGGTGTCACCGGCAAATGCCAATGCGGCCGGGCGCAGGACCTCATCGCTAGGGCTGTCTTGATAACTGGCGAAACGATCACGGTTCAGCTTGGCCAGATTATCACTGAGATGCATAAGCGATTTCAGATCACCCACGCTAAGATCGCGCGCAGAACGCACCAAATCTGCCGCGTCGCCCAACATATCAGGCGTCGTCATTTGCACATCACGTGCGTCCCAGTTCATCTTTTTGGCAGGCGAAATAACAGTGAGCATGGTCATCCTCTTTTTGGCACACCCGTGACTTAGCCCGCCTCCCTCAGAACGTCCAGAAATGCGGGGCCAAACCTTTCGGCACGCTTGTCCCCCAGCAGACGTTCAAGAGCGGCGTCGTCGGCATTTCGCAGCTGCGCAACCTTGGCCAACAGCGAAGCAGAGCAACTCAGCGGCTTGTCGGTTCCGGCGGCACCCCGCGCCAATTCCGCCTGCACCTCCAGCAGGCGGTCATAGACAGTTCCCGCCTCGCGCCCGGCCAGTTTGCGACGGGTCGGATGCATCTCTTGAGACGCCCCGTTGATCACATCCAGAAACGCACGCCCATAGCTTTCCAGTTTCTTTGCGCCAACACCACCAACACGGGCCATGGCATCCAAACTGTCAGGCCGCTTTTCGGCCATTTCGATTAAAGTGCGGTCGTTAAAGATGATATAGGCGGGTACTTTGGCAGCTTCTGCCAGGCCGCGCCTTTTGGCCTTCAACGCGGAAAGCAGCGGCGCGTCTTCTTCGCTGACCAGCATTTTGACCGCCGGACGACGCGTGGCACCCGCAGCGCGTATGCTATCACGGCGCAGGGAAATCTGCGCTTCGCCCCGCAAGATAGGCAACGCAGCATCCGTCATGCGCAGCGCCCCGTGGCGTTCGGCGTCGGGGCGCACCAAATCATGCCCCATCATTTGCCGGAAAACAGCCTGCCACTGCCGTTTGTCATATTCAGTCCCCACCCCGTAGGTTGGCAGGCTGGTATGACCCCGTTCGCGAATTTTATCAGTTTCATTCCCAAGCAGGATATCGATCAAATGACCCGATCCGAACCATTCATCCGTGCGCAGCATGGCTGACAGCGCCTTGCGCACCGCAGTCGTACCATCGAAAACATCTGCTGGGGTATCACATAGATCGCACCGCCCGCAGGAAATTTCGGTTTCGTCGAAATACCCCAACAAGGTTTTGCGCCGGCATTCCAACGCTTCTGCCAGACCTAACAGCGCATTCAGACGGCCATGATCGGCGGCCCGCCGTTCTGGAGGTGCTATCCCTTCGTCAATCTGGCTGCGGCGCAGGCGAATGTCATCCGACCCAAAAAGCGTGAGCGTCTCGGCCGGGGAACCGTCCCGACCTGCGCGGCCAATTTCCTGATAATACGCTTCGATCGATTTCGGCAAATCGGCGTGCGCGACCCATCTGATGTCCGGCTTGTCGATGCCCATGCCAAACGCAACCGTGGCAACGACAATCAGCCCGTCTTCTTGCTGAAAACGCCGCTCGGCAATGCGGCGGTCTTCGGCTTCCATACCGCCATGGTAATGCAAGGCAACATGCCCCTCATCCCGCAAGGCCTTGGCCAGCCCTTCAGTTTTGGCACGTGTCCCGCAATAAACAATGCCCGACTGGCCCTTGCGCCCTGCCGCGAAATTCAAAATTTGCGCACGTGGGGAATTTTTAGCCGCAAATGCCAGATGGATATTGGGGCGATCAAAACCCCGCAAAAATGCACGCGGGGCCGCGCCGTCGAACAGCTTTTGTACGATCTCGACCTGGGTCTCAGCATCAGCCGTCGCCGTGAATGCCGCCAAGGGCACATTCAATGCCCTGCGCAATTCCCCGATGCGCAAATAGTCAGGGCGGAAATCATGACCCCATTGGCTGACGCAATGCGCCTCATCTACCGCGATCATTGACACGCCAACGCGCTTGAGCATGCCAATCACAGATCCTGCCGCCAACCGTTCCGGCGCCATATAAAGCAGCTTCAGCGTCCCCGCCTCGAGCCCCTCCCAGACCGCATCTGTTTCTTCTGGCGTATTCCCCGAAGTAAGCGCCCCTGCACCAACACCAAGTTCCTGCAGCGCCCTGACCTGATCGCGCATCAATGCAATCAGCGGTGAGATAACAACCGTTACCCCCTCGCGCAGCAGCGCAGGCATTTGAAAGCAAAGGGATTTACCGCCCCCCGTCGGCATGATGGCAAGAACATTTTCGCCCGCAGTTACCGCCTCGACGATCTCTTGCTGGCCGGGGCGGAATCCGTCGAAACCGAATACGTCACGTAAAAGCGTGGCAGCGCCTGACATGGAAAACCTAACTATGTTCTGCTCGTTGGGCGCAGACTCCCACACTCAGAAACAAGGGACAATACCCATGCTTCTCTGGCTTTCCAAATATCCTCCCCGAAGGGTCGTTCAGTAAAACAGTGCTGCGTTGTTTATCAAAAGGATACGTAAAATCGCGACCGAGATCAAAACAACCAGCGGTGCAAGATCAAGCCCGCCCATCACAGGCAAAAAGCTACGTACGCGGCGATAGACCGGCTCCAGCAAGCGGTTTAGCCCGTCCCAAATCTGCGCGACCAGTGGCTGCCGCAAATTCAATACCTGAAAGTTGATCAACCAGCTCATGATCACATGGGCGATGATGACGAACCACACGATATTCAACAGCAGCATCAGAATTTGGAACAACGATGTCATGGCTCGACCTTTTTATTGACTGGAATGCAGTTAAGCAGCCCCCCGCAAAAGAGCAAGGGCAGCGATAGACCTATCATTACATCGAATTAATCACGACTGAAAAATCCAGCTCGCTCACCAGTTCCATCGTCCATTCAGGGAAATAGCGCTCTGATATCTGCTTTTCGTCAAGTATCTTGAAGCCGCTATGCCGTTCATCGGCACGGATTTTCTCGATAAGGTCTCGTACCTTAGCCTCTTCACCCTCTAACGCCTGGCAAAAATTGCGACCGTTATAAGCCAATGCGCCGGTGATCCCCAGCTCGCGGTTTTTCACTTGGGCTTTTGCCGCAATCTGATTGACCGCTTCTTTAGAAACGGACGGGCGGGCGGTGCTAAAGTATAAAATACGGATCATATAATGCTCGAAATAACTCAGATACTCCAAATGGAATATAGACGCGTCCCAAAAATGCAAACCGCTTTTGCCCGATATATCCACCCGGGTCTTCGTTCTACCTCTTAGTGTTATGCGCAGCACACAAAACGTTCCTTGCGCGGCGGCACCCCACTGCACTACCGTCCCTCAAAACCGGAGAGCACAAATGGCGACGATTTCATCACGGAAAAAAATCTGGGGCTGGTATTTCTTTGATTGGGCAAGCCAGCCATTTAATACGCTGCTTTTGACCTTTATTTTCGGTCCCTATTTCGCACAAACAGCCACTGCATCTTTGATTGATGGCGGGATGCCCGTGGATTTAGCCAAGGCGCAGGCGCAAGCATATTGGGGCTATGGGCTTGCCGTCGCGGGTATTTCCATCGCAATTCTTGCGCCCCTGCTGGGTGCTGTGGCGGATTCAACCGGCAAACGCATGCCATGGATTTGGCTGTTCTCTGCCCTCTACGTGATCGGCTCCGCAGCCCTCTGGTGGACCGCACCGCAGGATTTCTCGGTCATTTGGGCGCTATTATTCTTTGGTATCGGCCTCATCGGAATGGAATTCGCCACGATTTTCACCAATTCCTATCTGCCCGAACTTTCGCCCGATCCCGCTGAGAGAGGGCGCATTTCAGGATCTGGCTGGGGATTTGGATATGTGGGCGGTGTTGTCGCGCTGATTGTGATGATTTTCTTGTTTCAAGCCGGTGACACTGGAAAAACGATGCTGGGGCTCGACCCTGCTTTTGGCCTTGATCACATCACCAAGGCCGACACACGGATCGTCGGGCCGCTCACCGCAATCTGGTACGTTGTGTTCATGATCCCCTTCTTTTTATACATCCGCGACACGCCAAAGCCGAATGCCGAAAAATACATTGTAGGCAAGGCGTTGTCTGACCTGAGCCGCACCCTTAAAAAGTTACCGCAGCATCCCTCGCTTCTGGCCTATCTTGGGTCGTCCATGTTTTACCGCGACGCGCTGAACGGCATGTACACGTTTGGCGGCATCTATGCGCTTGGCGTGTTGAATTGGTCGATCATCGATATCGGCATCTTTGGTATCCTTGCGGCTGTTTCAGGTGCCGTTTTTTGCTGGATTGGCGGGCGTGTTGACCGCGCAATCGGGCCTATGCCGGTCATCGTTGTTTGCTGCATTATCCTGATCGCAACGGCTTGTTTGATCATTTCGCTTACACCGACGTCGGTTATGGGCTTTGCCCTAAGCGACGGGTCGGCCTTGCCTGACATCTTGTTCTACATTGCCGGTGCATTGATCGGTGCCGCAGGCGGCGCGTTGCAGGCATCCTCCCGCAACATGTTGACCTGGCAAGGCAACCCTGACCGCATGACCGAAGCGTTTGGTCTTTACGCGCTTTCTGGCAAAGCAACAGCGTTTCTGGCACCGGCGCTGATTGCGATTGCAAGCGATTTAACCGGAAGTCAAAGGTTAGGCATTACACCCGTTGTTGGGCTCTTCATACTTGGCCTAATTCTGTTAATATGGGTCAAACCGAATGGAGATTTCGAAAAATGATCGTTTCCCGTTTTTTGGCCGTTATAACCCTGGCTTTGGCAATAACCGCATGTAGCGGGACACCGTCCCAGCCAAACCGGCAGGCATCCCAGATTTTGCCGACCATCGGATCCTCCGGCGGTGCGCTAAGCAATGTTGAGGCCAAGAAACTTTTCGGTGCAAAAAGCGGCGGATCACGGCAAAGCCCGGCGGCCTTTGGCAGCTATGCCAAAGGGTGTGTTGCGGGCGCACAGCAATTGCCGGAAACTGGCCCCACTTGGCAGGCAATGCGTTTGTCGCGCAACCGGAACTGGGCCCACCCAGAGACGATCGATTTTGTCAAAAAATTAAGCGCAAAAGCGGCGCAGCAGCCCGGCTGGAACGGGATTTATGTGGGCGACATGAGCCAACCACGTGGCGGCCCGATGCTGACCGGCCATGCCAGCCACCAGATGGGCCTGGACGCCGATATCTGGATGTTGCCGCCCCAGTCGCTGAACCTAAGCCGCGCTGAGCGCGAAGAAATTTCGTCGATCTCGATGCGCCGGGCGAAAGGGGCCTACGTCAACAGCAGCTGGACCCGACAACACCACGAAGTCTTGAAAGCAGCGGCATCCGACCCCCGCGTCGCCCGTATTTTCGTCTTTCCCGGGGCAAAGGTCCAAATGTGCGCGGATGAAAAAGGCGACCGCAGCTGGCTGCGCAAAATTCGCCCGTGGTATGGGCACCATTATCATTTCCACGTTCGCCTAAGCTGCCCAAATGGGGCACGCGGTTGCGTAGATCAAGCGCCACCCCCTGCCGGTGATGGATGCGCCGATGCGCGGCAATGGCAGGCGAATATCCTGAACCCACCACCGCCAAATCCCAATCCGCCAAAACGCAAACCGAAACGCGAGCTGGTCTTGGCCGATTTGCCTGCGCAATGCCAATCAGTACTGGAAGCGAACTGAACCTTATCAGCCTCATGCTTACCCTACTTCTAACCTCGGCCGTTTTCGCGGCCGGGGATAAACCTGTGTTGCATCTCGAGTCAGAATTTGTCTGGTACGACAACGCATCTTGGTTCGGCGGCTTTTCTGGGGTGGAGCTTTCGCCTGACGGCCAGTCGTTGACCATTGTCACGGATCGCGGTCGCATTGTTCAGGCCACCCTGCACCGAGAGGCGGGTTCAATCACATCGGCCGAGATCACCCATTCTGTCGCGGTCCGGGATGAGGCTGGCAAGATATTGCGTAAACCTTTCACCGATGCAGAAGGATTGGCGATTGCACCCGATGGCCAACACTATGTCAGCTTTGAAGGGCAGCACCGGATCGTAAAGCTGGACATGGAAAATGGCGTAACAACACCTTTCGTCACTTTTCCCGCATCAGATTTCGACGCTGAAAATAGCGGTCTTGAGGCATTGGCCGTCGGTGCAGACGGTACGATCTACGCCATCGCCGAACAATCGCAAAGTGATCATTTTCCGCTCTTTGCCTTTAAAGACGGGGAACAAACAATCGCGGCTCACATACCCAGAAACGGCCCCTTTCTGCCGGTTGGGGCGGACTTCGATGCAAATGGCCGGCTCTATTTGCTTGAGCGCACCGTGACCCCGCTGGGGTTTAGAACGCGGATCAGGCGGCTTGACCTTGATGCCCCGACGCCCCACAGCGTTACGCTCATTCAGACCCTGCCGGCGCGATTTGACAACCTCGAAGGCATCGCGGTTTGGGCGGATACATCCGGTAAAACCCACCTAACGCTTGTCTCAGACGACAATTTCATGCCGTTCCAGAACACCCAGATCATCGAGTTTTCGGTCATCGATTAGCTTGCAAGACTCAGATCAACCACTTAAGGCGGCTTTGTCTGCGATCCCCGCAGGCCAAGTCGCCGCACCCTTGCAAAAAACGGTTAACACATGACACGCACATATCTTCCCGGCATTATTGCCATGGCCGCCATTGTTGTGGCCTCCAATATTCTCGTTCAATTCCTCTATGGGCAATGGCTCACTTGGGGCGCATTTACCTATCCTCTCGCCTTTCTGGTGACGGACATCATGAACCGCGTTTACGGCCAAGCCGCCGCACGGCGCGTGGTTCTGGTGGGTTTCGTCGTTGGTTTGGTCTGCTCTTTGATCGGCACACAGATCATGGGCGAGTTTGGCCCGCTGGTGACAATCCGGATCGCCATCGGATCCGGTGCTGCCTTTCTGGTGGCACAGCTTCTTGATGTCGCGATTTTTTCGGCCCTTCGGGACGGTAAATGGTGGCGCGCACCCCTTGCCAGCACATTGATCGGCAGCACCGTCGATACGGTACTGTTCTTCTCGATCGCATTCTCTGGCGCGTTGACGTTTATCAGCCCCTTAACAGACGTATCTTGGGCTACCGAAGCGCTGCCATTGCTTGGTACTGGGCCAGTTGCACCGCTGTGGGTATCGCTTGCTGTGGCTGATTGGGCGGTGAAACTTAGCCTCGCGTTGATCGCCTTGGTCCCTTTCCGCTTGATCACTGCACGGCTGCTGCCCGCGCGCTAGACCACGTTCAAACGACCCCTGCGGGCGCAAAGATGATGCCAAAGACTGGCCGCATCTTTGCGCCCGCATGCATTTCACGAGCTCAAAAAACGTTTTGCCTTTTGCCCATCCTGTGCAAAGCTTTGGGTGAGTTCAACAAATGTAAAGGAGGTGATCCAGTGTCAAGAACGGTATTGGAGCGAGGTGTCGGAACAGCTTGGGAGGACAACCGCTAGGGCAGCCCTTAGTGGTCAGAACCTTGGGTGGATCGCTGATCTAACCGATCCCACCTCCGTAAACCATTCGATTGGGCCGCTCGTTGTTGGGCGGCCCTTTTCGCATTCTTCGGGCTCTTTCACTTGGGAACTTGCGATGCGATACTGCCCCCAAGGAGACCGCCCGTGCTGCACATCACCGACGATATTGCCATTCAAGACTGGGAGCTGACCGAAAGCTTTATGCGGGCGTCCGGCCCCGGTGGGCAGAACGTGAACAAGGTCTCAAGCGCAGTTGAATTGCGGTTCGAGGCCGCGACCTCGCCTTCGTTAACCAACCCCGTGAAAACCCGTCTGCGCAGGCTGGCGGGTCGCCGGTGGACCAACGAGGGGGCGTTGGTCATCCAATGCGACGAGACGCGCAGCCAGGCCCGCAACCGCGAGATCGCACGTGACCGGTTGAAAGAACTGATCAAATCAGCGCTGACCCCGCCCAAACGTCGCATCCCGACCCGGCCAACACTGGGGTCGAAAAAACGACGTCTGAAGGAAAAGAAAGTCCGCGGAGAAGTTAAGGCACTGCGTGGCAAGGTTGATCCGGCCAAGTGATCCAATGCCCCGAGCAGATTGCGATGGTGATACAGCGGCTGTCTGCTAGGGTTGGCCCGAGCCCATTTTAGGATCGACATCATGCCGAGGAACCGCACCACCCTCGCGATCACCTTTTCGCTGATCGCTTTGGTTTTGTTCGATCTTATGGGTCTGATCATCAAACATCTGTCACCACATTACGGCGCTGCGGAATTGTCAGCCTACCGGAATATTGCGGGCCTGATCCCCGCAGGTATTGCGCTTTGGATGTCGTCAGGCTGGCATCAAAACGGGCGTATTCTAAAGATACGTCAGTGGCGGTTTGCCCTTTTGCGCGGCATTATCCTGACCTTTGCCCAGTATTTCTTTTATCTGTCACTTGGGTTGCTGAGCTTTGCGACCGCATCAACAATCACATATGCGAATGCGCCGATTATGGTGGCGCTTGCGGTGGTCCTGCTTGGTGAAAAGGTTGGCGCGCTCAGATGGGGTGCAGTGCTTTTGGGTTTTGCAGGGGTGATTATGGTCGTCGGGCCGGGCAGCGATAGCTTTCGGCCCGCGGCCCTTTTACCGCTTGCGGCGGCGGCATGCTATGCGTTGGTGGCCGTGACGACCCGCATGATGGATGACGATGTGCCCAGCGCGCTGATCAATCTTTATTCTTCCGGTCTTGCCGCGATCGGATCGCTGGCGCTTGCGTTTTTCACGGCCGGCTTTACCCCGCTGGCGTCGGGCACCGACCTGCTGTGGATTGTCGGCATGGGCGCGTTTGGCGGAACAGCCGTGTTATTCCTGATCATGTCTTACCGACTGACTGAACAAAGCAATCTGGCCCCGTTCAGCTATTTCGGCATCCCGCTGGCGTTTGCACTTGGCTGGATTTTCTACGATGAGGCACCGTGGTCCGATCTGTTCCCCGGTGCTGTGTTCATCGTCGTCGGTGGATTGCTCATCGTGTGGCGCGAACGCAAAATCAGCCAAATGAGGCAACGATCATCGCCTAAACGATGACCTTTTGCGCATCCTGTTCACCAACCTGAAAAACACGCTTGTAGCGGTCGATCTCGCTTTGCGGGCCCATCGCCTTGTTGGGGTTATCCGACAGTTTGACCGTCGGTTTCCCGTTCGCAGCGACAGCCTTGCAGACAAGGCTAAAGGGGGCCAGCGCGTCATTAGGCACCAGATTTCGGAAGTCATTGGTCAACAAGGTGCCCCAACCGAACGATACCGTCGCCTTGTCCGCAAACTGGGTGTGCAGCTCTTTTATCTTGGCCACGTCCAGGCCGTCGCTAAAGATGATCCGCTTGCTGCTTGGGTCCTCGCCCCGCGATTTCCACCAATCGATGGCAGTCTGTGCGGCCGTGGCCGGGTCGCCGCTGTCGATGCGAATGCCGGTCCAGCCCGCTAGCCAATCAGGCGCGTTGTCCAGGAACCCTTTGGTCCCGTAGGTGTCAGGCAGGATGATCCGCAGATTGCCATCATGTTCTTCGTGCCAATCTTGCAAAACATCATAGGGGGCCTGCGCCAGTGCGGCATCATCTTTGGCCAATGCGGCGTAAACCATCGGCAGTTCATGGGCGTTGGTCCCGATCGCCTCGACTTCGCGCTCCATCGCGATCTTGCAGTTTGATGTACCGGTAAAGGCCTTTCCAAGCCCTTCTTGCATGGCCTGAACACACCAGTCCTGCCACAAGAATGAATGACGGCGGCGTGTGCCGAAATCAGCGATGGATAGGCCCGGAATCTTGCGAAGTTCCTCGATCTTTTCCCACACGCGTGTCATACCGCGCGCATAAAGAATTTGCAGTTCGAATTTGCCCATTCTGCCCAGAACCGCACGGCCGCGCAGTTCCATCAAAACCGCAAGGGCTGGGATTTCCCACAGCATCACCTCGGGCCATGTTCCCTCGAACGTCAGCTCGTACTGGTCGCCTTTGCGTTCCAGATGATAGGGCGGCAAACGCAGCCCCTCGAACCACTCCATGAAATCGGGGCGGAACATCTGGCGTTTACCGTAAAATGTGTTGCCCCGCAGCCAAGTGCTTTCTCCCCGGCTTAGGGAGAGAGAGCGGATGTGATCCAATTGCTCACGCAGCTCGCCTTCGTCGATCAGGTCAGCAAGGGGAATATGCTTTGACCGGTTGATCAGGCTGAACGTAACCTGGGTTTCCGGCTTGTTGCGAAATACCGATTGGCACATCAACAATTTATAGAAATCCGTATCGATCAGCGACCGAACGATCGGGTCGATCTTCCACTTGTGATTCCAGACGCGGCTGGCGATATCGACCATGATCTTAGGCTCCGTTAGGCGGTGTGTTTGTGACGCATCCCGATTGACGGGGCAAGGGAATAGCCGCTGACATGGCCATAAACCTATGTTATCGCAGGAAGCATCCCCCAAATAGGTCCGCGTTATGCTGGAATGGCCCAATCTACTACGAGAACTGATTACACTGTTTGTTGTGATTGATCCCATCGGCAGTTTGCCGGTCTTCCTATACGCGACGGCGCATGTACCCAAAGAGCTGCACCGCAGTTTTGCCCTGCGCGCGGTCTTGGTGGCCGGGGTCGTGTTGCTGGCCTTCTTGATCGGCGGGCAGTTCTTGTTGGAATCTCTGGGGTTGCGGCTTGGATCGTTTCAGGTGGCCGGCGGCATAGTGCTGTTTCTATTCGCGCTTAGTATGATTTTTGGCGAACCCAAACCGACACAAGAGATAGAAGCCGCCGAACGCGATCACCTTGCTGGTGCTGTGTTTCCTTTGGCAATGCCATCCATCGCGTCGCCGGGTGCGATGCTGGCCATTGTCATTTTAACGGATAATCACAGCAACCCCGTATCAGATCAGATCATCACGGCGGCGCTTTTGCTGCTGGTACTGGCCGTTACTTTGGCGCTTTTGCTGATGGCTGGCAAAATTGGGCGGCTGATGGGCACCACAGGGGCCAGCGTGATCAGCCGCGTTATGGGGATTATTCTGGCGACTGTGGCAGTCGACGCCACCTTGGGTGGCCTCGACGCGCTTGGCATTCTAAATCTATCGCCGGTGGCCCAACCTACGCTTGGGTCAGGGTAACCCCGGCAGCGACCATCCCATCGATGGCGGCGGCAAGGGACCCGTTTAGATCAATTGCACGGCAAAGATCCTGCCTGACCTCGACGTTAAAGCCCAGTTTTGCGGCATCAACCGCCGAATAATTAACGCAAAAATCCAAGGCCAGCCCGACCAAAACCAGATCCGTTATGCCACGGCTGCGCAAATAGCCATCAAGCCCGGTTGGCGTGGTGTGATCGTTTTCAAAGAATGCTGAATAGCTGTCGATGTCAGGATTATAGCCCTTGCGAATGATCAGATCGGCCGCTGTGTCATTCAGGTCGGCGTGAAACTGGCCCCCATTGGTGCCTTGAACACAATGATCCGGCCAAAGAACCTGTGGGCCATAGGGCATTTCGATCATGTCATATAGCCCTTTCCCCGCATGCGAGGACGCAAAAGACGAATGCCCCGCAGGATGCCAGTCTTGGGTCAGAATGACCGCGTCCACATCCGCCATAAGGTCATTGATCCGCTCGATGATGTCATCCCCTTGGGGAACCTCCAGCGCTCCGCCCGGGCAAAAGTCATTTTGGACGTCGATCACGATCAATGCTTTGGTCATACTGATTTCTCCTTGTAATAGGTCGCGATACCATATCTTCGCGATCACGTCAGGGTCGAAAGCCCCCTCTTGCCTGAGGCGCGCAGGGGGCGTATCTGAGCGCCCATGTATATCATCGCCGCTCTTTATCACTTTACCCGTTTCAACGATCCTGATGGCCTGCGCGCGCCGCTTAAGGCGCTGTGCGAAGCGCAGGACGTCAAAGGCACCTTGCTGGTCGCTGGCGAAGGGATCAATGGCACCATCGCCGGCCCACGTGCCGGAATTGATGTGGTGATCGCGCACATCAAATCCTTGCCGGGCTGCGACGGGTTGGAGTGGAAGGAAAGCAGCGCGAAAACCCCGCCTTTCGGCAAAATGAAAGTCCGCCTGAAGCGTGAAATCGTCACCATGGGGCAACCTGATGTCGACCCGACCGACCGCGTCGGCCACTATGTCGAAGCCGCTGATTGGAACGATTTGATCAACCGTGATGATGTCGCTGTGATCGATACCCGCAATGACTATGAGGTATCTATCGGGACATTTGATGGTGCGATTGACCCGCAAACCAAAAGCTTTGGTGAGTTCCCCGCATGGTGGCAGGAAAACAAACACCGTTTTCACAATAAGAAGATCGCGATGTTCTGCACGGGTGGTATTCGCTGTGAAAAATCAACAAATTACCTTGTTGGTCAGGGCGTCGAAGATGTGTTCCACCTCAAGGGCGGCATTTTGAAATATCTTGAGAATGTGCCCCAAGAAGACAGCAGCTGGCAGGGCGAATGTTTCGTTTTTGACAACCGGGTAAGCGTAGGTCACGGGCTGAAAGAGGGCCCTCATATGCTGTGCCACGGCTGCCGCAGGCCAATATTGCCGCAGGATACAGCCCGCGACGGATATGAGGCCGGCGTGAGCTGCCACCAATGTGTCGACGAGACATCTGACGCCGACAAAGCCCGCTTTCGCGAACGCCAGCACCAAATCATGTTGGCGCGCGACCGCGGTGAGGACCACCTTAGCTAGTCAAAACCCGGCCAGAATACTGACAATTAAAGATGTTAAGCTGGCTGTAATACCTCCTCTTTAGACCTGACCTTGGGTGAAAAAAGGGTAGTGAGAATGGCGGCGCAGGCAAATGCGGCACCAGTCATCATTAAACGTAAAAAAGTAATCAAAGGCGGCGGGCACCATGGGGGTGCTTGGAAAGTCGCTTATGCGGACTTCGTGACCGCGATGATGGCCTTTTTTATGTTGATGTGGCTGCTGAACGCGACAACAGAACAACAACGTAAGGGGCTTGCTGATTATTTCTCCCCTTCAATTCCAATCATGCGGGTTTCCGGTGGTGGTGACGGTGCGCTTTCTGGTGATAGCATTTTCACAGAAATGACAGTTCCCAAAAACGGTACTGGCGCGTCAGGATCAGAAGACCAAGCCAAAGGCCAAGACGCGAATGCCGGACCAGACAGCGAAGGCGAGAACGAGCGTTTCAAAGTGGTGGATGAAACGCTCATGGGGCGTGGGGGCGAATCCATGGTGATGGACGAGCTGAAACGCCACGTGATCACAAAGGTCACCGATGAAGGCATGATTATCGAGCTATTTGATGTTGAGGGCACAACCCTGTTCAAACCGGGTACGGATACGGCGTCTCCGCTTCTTGAACAACTACTCTATGTCATCGCCGACGCGGTCAAAGTTGTTGTGAATGACATTTCAGTGGCTGGATATGTCCGTTCCAATCCAATTGTAGCGATTGAGAACCCTGTTTGGGATCTGTCGTCGCGGCGTGCGACCGAAACCCGGAAGCTGCTTGAAAAACATCTGGACGATCCGAAAAGGGTACAAAAAGTAATAGGTTACGCAGACAGGAAGCCAGAAACCGAAAACACAATGGATGTGCGCAACAACCGGCTACAGGTGATTTTGCTGCGGGAATAACGACCGAGAACTATGGTGTATTTTATCTGTTAGTCAGGCGTTAAGTCAGAAGCGCCTATGTGTTGAACCAACATCGATTGGAACAACAGAAAGGCTAGCGCATGACAATTTCATCTTCGCTCAACGCAGGGGTTGCAGGATTACAGGCCAACGCAACGCGTTTGGCCGCCGTTTCGGACAACATCGCGAACTCATCCACATATGGCTATAAGCGTGTCGTCACCGACTTTAACTCATTGGTGCTCAGCGACGGTATCAGTGGCTATACTGCGGGTGGTGTGCGTGCCTCTTCCAACCGATTGGTAAGCGAAAGCGGGGCTGTAATCAGCACGTCGAACTCGACCGATCTGGCTGTCCGAGGACGTGGTTTTCTGCCGGTTACCACAAAAAGTGCGTTTGAGGCCGACCCAAACGGCGACAGCAGCGGTCAGATGATGCTTGCCACGACCGGTTCATTCCGGCTGGATTCAGATGGATTGCTAACGACCGAAACTGGCCTTCTATTGCTCGGGTGGCCCGCAAATCAGGATGGGAGTGTTCCAAACTTCCCCCGCGATACGAACGACGGGCTAAGCCCGGTCCAATTCGCACTGAGCTTAAGTGGCGACCCTACTACCAAAGTTAATATGAGTCTGAACTTGCCAGCAACAGCGACAGAGGCGAACGGCTCAGGTGAGTCGCAGGTACTGTCGATCGAATACTTCGACAACCTAGGTACCTCGAAAAGTATCTCGATGGAGTTCGCCCCGACCGTTCCAGCGTCGGGCGCATCTAATGAATGGACCGCGATTCTGACAGACTCGGCCCAAGGTGGCGCAGTGGTCGGTGAATACGTCATTACCTTTGACGACAGTCGCACGTCCGGGGGCACAATTGGCTCTGTCACGACAGTATCAGGTGGCGGCTACGACCCTGTTACCGGCGCGATGATTATCAATGCTGCCAGCGGTCCGATCGAATTCAACATCGGTGCCGTCAACAGCGGAACCGGGCTTTCTCAACTCTCCGACAGTTTTGCGCCGATTGCACTTACTAAAGACGGGTCCCCGGTTGGTAATATGGCATCGGTCGAAGTCGACGCGAATGGATACGTGAATGTTCTGTATGACAATGGATTGCGCAAGACGATCTATCAGATCCCATTGGTCGACTTGCCAAACGCCGAAGGGCTCGTTTCCCTGGATGCTCAAACTTACATGATCTCCCCGGAAAGTGGCGCATACTTTCTTTGGGATGCGGGTGACGGACCTACGGGTGACATCAAGAGCTATGCCCGAGAAGAATCCACAACCGATGTGGCAACAGAGCTTACCACAATGATCCGTACACAGCGCGCCTATTCGTCAAACGCAAAAGTCATCCAGACCGTTGAGTTGTCTTTCGCTGTGTTGATGTCTTTACCTGTCGAAATTGCGCTTTGTGTCGCAGACAGGTCCTTGTTGATGGAACGAAGAGTTTGAAGCGCAACCATTGCGCCGTTGTTTGTGTTAATGCTCGACATGAACATGTTCCTTTAGTCAATGACGCTTTGCGTCCGTTTGCGGCCCTCCCCCCTGGGGCTGGACCAAAATGCCATTCTGACCTGTGCACACATTCAACTACAAAATGGTGCGCCATCCGACCTCGGATGCACGGCCACCATGTTCTTGTTCCGCTTAACAGCTCCCTAATAAAGGCGGGCCCAATGACCCGCATTTGATTCAAAATCAGGCGCGCCTCTCGACCGACGTTTTAGGCGCGACCTCTACAATGCATTTGTCGCCATTTTTATCGTATGTCTCGAGGGACGCCTGAACCCGACGAAAGGCCGCCATCCGGCGCGTGACTTTTCGGATACCCTCAAGCGCATTATTCAAAAGCTCTTGGTTCCGCTTCACCTTCACATCCAACAGCTTGAGTTGCGTGTCATCATCCACCTCTGCACTATTCAATGCCTCAATGAGGGCCTCTTTTCTATCCGCCATACTTGTTAGCAGGTCTAGTTTACCCTTAATCAATGCAGACCGCTCAGCCTCCAAAACGTCGTCTAGTGACTCAATTAATGTATCAATCTGTTTGGTCATGGGTTCTGTCTCTCAATGCTTCAAATAGGGTTTCCGTGAGGCCAATACCGCCGGCTTTAACAATTTGCATCGCCTGCTGTTGCAGCAAAAATGACCCAAATTGCTCTTCTCCTGCCCCCCCTCCGAAACTATCCCGGGATTTTCCAAGCCCGGCAGATTTTAGCATTTCAGCCAGGAACGTCGCTTCAAGCTTTTGGGCAGTTTCATAGAGACGTTTCTGCGGGCCAACCTTGTGACCTGATCCGCCCCGTATCTCCGGGATATCCATGTCATTATTCCTTAAATTGCACCTACTTTCCTGATCATGCTCAGAAAGCGGTAAACAACCGGTAACTATCTCTCGTCATAGTCACGACAAACCGAAATACCATTTTGGAGAAGATAGATGCAGTTGTCAGATGCTCTCAGTCCCGTGAAAAGCAATGGGGCAAAAGCAGATCGCCAATCAGCAGGGTCAAACAGCGCTGTTCAGACTGTGCCCCCTGCGACAGGTGCCAAGACTATGCAATTCTCAGCGATATTTTCAGGGCTGTCTCAAGCAGATGAAGCACGTGAGACGCGTGATACTTCAACTGAAGACCTAAGCGCTAAAGACAATGAAACTGATGAAACGCACCCTAAAGAGCGTGGTGGTGCCGACGTCGAAACGGCGTCTACTTCCCCGGAAAAACGGGCTCAGGGTGAGCTAGACGATAATACAAGCAACATGATTGACGAGGCCCCGCTGGAAATTGCCGCTCGCGCCTCGAAAGCGCAGCCAACAGGCGAAAAGAGCATTCCAAAGGCACACCGCGTCCAAAGCCTTGCCGAGGTGTCACTGTGGCCTAAAGCTGATCAAATCCAGAATGCTGCCAATAGTTCCAGCCGCTTAGACGGGGATGGCACTGTACACGCACCCCATCTGGTCGCCCCCCCGCCCGCCGCCACATCGGTAAGTGAATATGAGCTGCAAAAGGAGCCGGCAAAAAACGTCAACTTTGACAAAGCTCTATCACAACCTGCTGATCGTGAGCCCAAATCTAATGAAAATGCCCCCGCCCCAAAAACCGTGGGCCGTGACGAAGCGATTCCTCGGTCAGTTCCAACAAACAGCCGCGGCTCCGAAACACCGCGCCAGGATCAGACGCGCCCGACAACAAATCCGGTTGGTACCCGTCCTTTGAACTTACCTGTGGGCCTAACATCAGAAAAAACCGAGCATTTTAGTGGCGACCCGATAAAGCAGGTTTCAAAGACCTCAGGCACGCCAGACGTGCAAAAACCGGAAGCCTTGCCAAACTCTTTGGATGAGAAAAAACCCTCGCTGACCGGGCCAATCTCTCCTCGGGCTGCTTCAAACGCAAACACTGCACTTAACCTGACATCTGAACATACGACCTCTCGGAGAGAGGTGCGAAACTCCACCACGGCACCACAGCATGATGGCCAAACGGAAATTCGGCTTGATCACCCTCAGTCAGCACAAGCCGGGGCCGCACGCACTGCCTCAAGTGCCGGTCATACTCTTTCGGCCATCCCCGACGGGCAATTACCGCCCGCTCTCACGTCGGGAATAACCACGGCAAAGACCAGTCGCGAAGCGCGCGATAGCTTACATAATACGGATGGATCTGAGCCCGAAGCCGTCGCAATTGACAAAACGCAGGTCCCTTTGGTTCCGGCTCAAACGCGCGCACCGCTCATGGCAAAATCATTCGCGCTCCCCCATCAATCAAGCAACGCGGCGACGAGCCTCGGATTGGGGCTGTCCGATGAAAATCTAGAAAATGAGCTGATACAAACTCAGCTGACTGAGCAGTCTCGTAGCGTTTCGCAGACGCCAACCCAATTTGCGGCGAAAGCAGGCATCCCGCAACATATCCCGCGGCAATTGGCCGAGGTTATACACACGAGTGGAAGCAAGTCAGTGGATGTCGCACTGAACCCCGAAGAGCTTGGCCGCGTTAGATTGTCGATCAGCCAGGCCGAAGGGGGTCTTGTCGTGAATGTTCAAGCTGAGCGCCCCGAGACTCTCGATATGCTGCGACGGAATATTGATCAACTGGACCAAGAATTAAAACTACTTGGGTATGCCGATCCTGGTTTTTCTTTCAGCCATGAAGGCGGCGACGCAAACCAAGAACGTGATGGCATAGGCACCGAAAACTCAATTGCAGCAGATCAGCAAGAGGCTCCCGTAGTTGATGCCGATGCTGATAATCGCTCAAGTCCGCTGAATAACGCTGGCCTTGATATCCGCTTATAAGGAAAGATTTACATGACAGTCACCGAAACAACCTTCACCGCGCCTACAAATCAAGCCTCAGCAACTGCCGTAAAACCCAAAAGCGTCATATCGTCTGACTTTGAAACGTTTTTGCAAATGCTGACCACCCAGGCGCGCTATCAAGATCCGCTGGAACCAATTGATTCATCTGAATACTCGGCACAGCTGGCGCAATTCTCTATGGTCGAACAGCAAGTCCTTTCCAACGACCTGCTGACCGCATTGTCAGCACAGCTTAGCGGTGGCGGCATCAGTCAGATCGCAAGCTGGATTGGGATGGAAGCACGAACAACTTCCCCTGTCGAATATAGCGGATCGCCGATTACTGTCCTGCCGACCGCAACAGCGGGGGCAGATCGCGCGGAGCTCGTGGCTTACAATGCCCAAGGTGCAGAAGTGCAGCGCGGCCTTATCCCCGTCTCTAGCGATCCTGTTCAGTGGGCCGGCGTTTCTTCAACTGGCGCAGCTTTGCCCAACGGGAATTACAGCTTCAAGGTAGAAAGCTTTAAAGCCGGGGAATCGATCGGCGAAACCGATGCCACAACATATTCACGTATCACCGAAGCGCGAATTGAAGGGGGTGCCACACATCTGGTCCTTGCAGGGGGTAGTAAGATCGCAACAACCGACGTCACTGCGTTGCGAGAAGCTGATTAAACTCCGAAACCTTCGCGACCAATCGAGACATAGGCGCTAAAACCGGCATTTTTCGCGTCTTTGGGGGAATAGATGTTGCGCAAATCGGCCATGGTTGGCGTCGCCATGCGTTCAGCCATCCGATTCAGGTCTAACGCCCTGAATTCATTCCACTCGGTCAGAATAACCAACGCATCGGCATTTTCCACAGCCTGATACGCGTCCTCGATCCATGAAACACCGGGCAGCAATGCCTCGCCTTCGTGCTTGCCTTGCGGGTCCACCACACGAACCTTTGCGCCGTTCCCGACAAGCGCCGGAACGATAGTCAGGCTTGGTGCATCGCGCATATCGTCTGTGTTGGGTTTAAAAGTAACGCCAAGAACGGCAATTGTTTTGCCATTTACCGATCCGCCACAGATATCGACCACTTTATCGACCATTCTGCGCTTTACCTCATCGTTCACCTTGATCACCGTTTCGGTCAACTGCATCGGAACAGAATGATCCTGGCCCATGCGCGCCAGTGCCTGAGTATCCTTTGGAAAACAGCTCCCGCCATAGCCGGGGCCGGCATGCAGGAACTTGGAGCCAATCCGGTTATCAAGGCCCATCCCCTTTGATACCATTTTAACATCTGCGCCAGTGCGCTCGCACAGCGACGCGATCTCGTTAATGAAAGTGATCTTCATCGCGAGAAAGGCATTGGCCGCGTATTTGATCATTTCAGCGCTTTCGAGATCCGTAAACATGATCGCAAATTCACGCAGCGACAACGGGCGATAGATCGCGCCCATTACTTCGGCAGCCCGTGCGTCTTCAACACCGACAACGACACGGTCCGGGCGCATAAAATCATCAATCGCCGCACCTTCACGCAGAAACTCGGGGTTCGACGCAATATCAAACTCCGCTTTGGGATTTGCCTTGGAAATGGTCTCTTGGACCTGACGGTTTGTCCCGACGGGAACTGTCGATTTAGTCACGATCACCGCATAACCGGTAAGCGCATTCGCAATCTCGGTCGCGGCGGCCATGACATAGGTCAGATCAGCATGCCCATCACCCCGGCGCGTCGGCGTGCCAACCGCGATGAACACAGCATCGGCACCGTCAACCGCGGCCTGCAAATCTACGGAAAACGAAAGACGGCCAGCGCTCACATTTTTTGCCATCAGATCATCGAGGCCGGGCTCGTAAATTGGGACTACCCCCTTTTCAAGCTGCGCTATCTTATTGGGGTCTTTGTCGACGCAAACAACATCGTGACCAAAGTCTGAAAAACAAACACCAGAAACCAAACCAACGTAGCCCGTGCCAATCATCGCAATTTTCATCGGTCTAACCCCGTAAACTCAATTGATAAAAGTTGATAAGAAGCACGTTTTGGAAAAATGCTCTATCGATCCGCGAGCCCATACCACAAATAGGCGAACGGCAACAACGCCCGCCTAAAGCCGCCCAGCTCAAATCGGGTTAATGGCGTTTTAATCGCGATCGGGAAAGGTAACTTGTCGGTCTCTCCGAGGATCGTGTGGGCCGCGAGCGCGCCACAATAGGTACCCATCGCAACGCCGTTTCCATGATAACACAGGCTTGCAAACATCCCTTTATTGTCAGGTACTTCCCCGACAAACGGCATATGTTCACGGGAAAGACAGACCATACCTGACCAGCTATGCGGTGTCTCAACATGTCGCCACGCAGGAAAGAACTGTTCAAAATCCCGCCTGACATTGGCAATCGCATACTTTTCTGCCGACGGGCCTGTCATTAATCCACCACGCATCCCAAACAGCATCCGGCGGTCCGGCATCAACCTGAAATAATGCAGCAGGTATCGGCTGTCATAGACCATTTGATTGCTAAACCAGCCTGCGGCCTTGATCTCTTCGTCGGTCAACGGACGGGTGACGATCACGCTTGATTGCGCCGGCATATACCGGCCCGCCATCCAATCTGGCAGGTCTTCCGAGGAATATCCGTTCGTGGCAATCAGCAAATTCTTGGCTTTGACGGACCCGCTTTTCGTCTGAACCTGATAGCCGCTTGATGTTTTGACGATGTTTTGCGCCGTCGTTTCATGGTAAATTACCGCGCCTGCCTGCTCGGCTGCGGCTGCCAAACCCGTCACATATTTTCGGGGGTTCAGGGCAAAACCAGCGGGAATTGTAAGTCCGCCGTGAAAATCGCCACTCAGCCCGTGATCTGCAAGCTCGCGCTTCTCGATCAGCGTCGCCTCAAGGCCGTAGTTCTCTTTGATTTCCGGAACGCGGGCACGCAAAGCCGTCATATCTTTGGCGCGATGCGCCAGCTCTGTTTCGCCGTCGGAATGGCGGTCAATCTCGATATTGTGTTCTTTGGTTAACGTATCCACCAAATTGATCGCAGCCAGTTCAGCGCGCCGAAAGGCAAGCCGGCTGTCGCGACCGAACTTCCGGTCAAGCGCTTGATCGCTTAACCGGCCCCCGCCAAGACAACAAAAGCCGCCGTTGCGCCCCGAGGCACCCCATCCGATATAGCGGCTTTCTAGAACAAGGACCTTTACACCCGCCTGCGCCAGATGCAGGGCCGCAGACAACCCCGTGAAACCACCGCCGATGATCGCGACGTCGCAGGTTTCATCCCGATCCAAAGCGGGCCGTTCAACAGCCTCGCAGGTTTCATCCCACCAACAATTCGCCCTTGGCGCATCGCTATAAGCGAACTCGTCGTAAATATGCTTCACGTTGCCCCGCGTTCCGCTGCCTGCATGTCTTGTTGTGCCTTGACCGCATTACGTTTGGATATCAACGAAGCACTAATCACGCCCACTGTCACGATACCAATCATCAGCGTCGATAATGCGTTGATCTCGGGGGACACACCCAAACGGACCGCGCTCCAGATCTTGATCGGGAGGGTAGTTGACGACGGGCCAGTGGTAAACGACGCAATCACCAAATCATCCAGCGACAAGGTGAACGCAAGCAACCAACCCGAAATCACGGCCGGTGCGATGATGGGCAACGTCACAAGGCGGAACGCATCAAACGGCGAACACCCCAGATCAAGGGCCGCTTCCTCGAGCGAGCGATCGAATGACACCAGGCGCGATGAGACAACGACCGACACGTAACACATTGAAAACGTTGTGTGTGCCAGAACGATGGTGAGCACGCCGCGGTCCAATCCTATTCCGATGAACAACAGCAAAAGCGACAGGCCAGTAATCACTTCGGGCATTACAAGCGGCGCATAAATCATGCCCGAGAATAACGTACGGCCCAAGAACCGACCGCCCCGTACCAACACATAGGCCGCCATTGTACCCAGTATCGTCGCCAAGGTTGACGACGCCACAGCCACCTTAAGCGTGACCATCGCGGCATCCAGAAACGCGTCGTTCTGGACCAGTTCGCCATACCATTTCGTCGAAAACCCTGCCCAGACTGTCACCAGTTTCGAGCTGTTGAAGCTATAGATGACCAGCAAGACCATCGGCAGGTACAAAAACGCAAACCCAAGGGTCAGCGACGTGACGTTGAACCAGCTTGTACGTCTCATGTTTCAGCCTCCGCTTGGCGCTGCTGGTTACGCTGGAACAGAATGATCGGCACGATCAGGATCAGCAACAAGATCACAGCGACAGCACTGGCCACCGGCCAATCGCGGTTGTTAAAGAATTCCTCGAACAGCACCTTGCCGATCATCAATGTACCAGAACCGCCCAAAAGCGATGGGATAACGAACTCGCCCAACGCCGGGATAAAGACCAGAAAACAACCCGCGATGATGCCGTTACGAGACAGCGGAATTGTCACCAGCCAGAACGCCTTGATGCGCGAACATCCCAGATCTTCGGCCGCTTCGATCAATGATTCATCCAACCGGTCAAGCGCGGCGTAAATGGGCAGGATCATAAACGGCAGATAGGTATAGACGATCCCGATGTAGACAGCAGTTGTCGTGTTCATGATGGTCAGAGGCGCGGAAATCAGGCCCGTCCACAACAAAAACTGGTTCAGGAAACCCTCGTTGCTCAGGATGCCGACCCACGCATAAACGCGGATCAAAAAGCTGGTCCAGAACGGCAGGATCACCAACATCATCAAAGTGGGCCGCCACTCTTCGGGTGCGCGCGCCATTCCATAGGCCATCGGATACCCGACCAACAGCGCCAGAACCGTCGAAATCAATGCGATCTTAAGGCTGCTTAGATAGGCCTTCCAATACAGATCATCCGTCGTCAGAAAAACAAAGTTCTCAAAATCGAAGGCTTTGATCATCTGCCCAAAGCCGTCTTTCATCGTCGGCGTATAGGGCGGGATAGACAGCGCCAAATCAGATAGCGATATCTTGAACACAATAAAGAACGGGATCAGAAACAGCGCCAACAGCCAAGCATAGGGCACCGCGATCAGGAAAAAGCGCCGCATATTCATTGCTCTAGCAGCACGCCAGCGGTCGCGCTCCACGAGATCCAGACTTTGTCTTCCCAAGTAATACTGCGCCGGGAAAGACGACGGGTATTTGCCGTTTGCGCCTTGATGATTTGCCCACCCGTCAGTTGAACGTGATAGGTGCTGAGGTTGCCCAGATACGCGATATCCAACACGCTGCCCTGTACGGCGTTCTTTGCATCTTCGGGCTTTTCGGTCGTGATCGAAATCTTTTCCGGCCTAATGGCAAGATGCGCTTTTTGCCCATCGCTGAACGGCACATCCGAAGTCGCCATAAACGGCGCTTCGTTCTCGGCCCAAGCAAGAGAATACACACCATCACCCGTAGGTTTGGCCGTTCCTTCGATAATGTTCACGTCCCCGATAAAATCAGCAACGTAAACTGAATTAGGTGCCTCATAGATTCCATCGGGCGTCGCGACCTGAATAATGCGCCCTTCGTCCATCACCGCGACCCGGCTTGCGACGGTCATCGCCTCTTCTTGGTCATGGGTCACGATAACAAATGTCGTACCCGTGCCCTCTTGGATATCCATTAGTTCAAATTGGGTATCTTGCCGCAATTTCTTGTCCAACGCGCCAAGCGGTTCATCCAACAGCAACAACTTTGGTGCCTTCGCCAAGGACCGCGCAAGGGCCACGCGCTGGCGCTGGCCACCTGAAATCTGATGCGGCTTCCGACCTGCAAATTTGGTCAATCGCGTCAGCTTGAGCATCTCTTCGACACGGGCCGCAATGGAGCGTTTGTCCATATCCCCCCGCTTGAGGCCAAAGGCGATGTTCTCCCAAACGCTAAGATGTGGAAACAATGCATAGGACTGGAACATCATGTTCACGGCCCGCTTGTTGGGTGGAATACCGGCAATATTCTTGCCTGCCAGTTCCATTTTGCCCGATGTCGGGTTTTCGAAACCTGCCAACATACGCATCATCGTTGTCTTGCCGCAGCCCGATGGCCCCAGCAAAGCAAAGAATTCTTTCTCGTAGATGTTCAGTGTCAGATCATCGATCGCGGTGAAATCACCAAACTTCTTGGTGACGTTCTCAAACCGGATCAACGGCTTTTCATTCGGGTCATCCCAAGGGGCAAATATTTTCTGGCTCACTTAGGGGCATTCCTTTGAACAGTCCGGCAGGCGGCGGGGGCAGAAAAGGGCAAGGCCGAATAGCCCTGCCCCGTTATAATCGGCTTAGGTGCCGGATTTAACCTTGGTCCAAAGACGCGTCACAACACGTTGGACTTTGGGCGCATAGGGCGACGTAGTATAAAGGTTCTCCAGTGTCGCCGCGTCTGGGTAAATCGCTGGATCCCCGATCACGTCTTCCACCAGAAACTCCTGGCTCGCCTTGTTGCCGTTAGCATAATAAACATAGTTCGACGCTGCGGCCATGTTCTGTGCATCCATGATGAAGTTCAGGAATTTATGCGCAGCGTCCGGATTGGGCGCGTCCACAGGGATCGCCATGTTGTCAAACCACATCAAAGCACCTTCTTTCGGCGCATAGTATTCGATCTCGACGCCGTTATCGGCCTCTGCTGCGCGGTCGCGAGCCTGCAAAATGTCGCCTGACCATCCGAAGGCCACACAGATATCACCGTTGGCCAATGCGTTAATATATTCAGAGCTGTGGAATTTTTGTACGTACGGTGCCACGGCAGCCAGTACAGGTTCGGCCTTGGCGATGGTTTCCGGATCTTGCGCATCGGGGTCTTCGCCCAGGAATTTCAGCGCAGCGGGGATCATTTCAGCCGGCGCATCCAGGAAATGAACGCCGCATTCGGCTAGCTTTTCCATGTTCGACGGATCCAGCACCAATGCCAGCGAATCTACTGGTGCATCTTCGCCCAGGACTTCTTTGACCTTGTTGATGTTCACGCCGAAACCAGTGGTGCCCCACATATAGTTGATCGCATATTCGTTACCGGGGTCATATTTTGACACGCGATTATCGATCACGTCCCACATGTTGCCGATGTTCGAAAGTTTGGATTTGTCCAGCTTCTGGAAGGCACCCGCCGAAATCTGACGTTGCAAGAATGTGCCCGATGGCACGACGACATCATAACCAGACCCGCCAGCCAGCATTTTGGTTTCAAGCACCTCGTTGCTGTCAAAGACATCATAGATGAGATCAATGCCAGTTTCGGTTTCGAATTTCTCAAGCAGCGATTCGTCGATGTAGTCGGACCAGTTATAGACCCGCACTTCTTCGCCCAGCGCGCTTGTGGCGATCATTGCAGTGGCCGCAACGCCACCTAGAATACGATATTTCATTCTTTGCTCCCGTTAGATAGGCTTGGTTGATCCAGGCCTTTGATCAATTTGATCAAGTTTTGCGTCTTACGACAAGATAATTTATGATTTCACGCAGGCGCAGATAGCGCAAGCAACACGAGCTGAACAGTTTTTGGGCATATTGAATGATCCGTTCTGACGTACAAACACCACCGGTGCCGATCCAAGTTGAGGGCGCAAGAATTCCGGCACATCAACATGTCTATCAGCAGTTGCGCAGTCAGATATTGTTTGGCGATCTGGCACCGGGGCAACCCGTGACGATTCAAGGGCTGATCACGGCGCTGGGCGCAGGCATGACCCCGGTCCGAGAAGCATTACGCCGCTTGATTGCCGAAGGCGCGTTAGTGCATCAGGGAAACCGCCGTGTCTCGGTACCTGTCCTGTCGCCAGATGGCGTTGAGGAGCTTGGTTTTATGCGAAAAACGCTAGAGGCCGAGCTTGCTCACCGTGCAGCAACCCGCATGACCAAAGATATTTTGGAAGCCCTAAAGCAGACCGATGATGCGCTGAATGATGCCATTTTGCGCGGCGATATTGGCGAATATTTGACGCAAAACTATCAGTTCCATTCCGATATTTACCGCTGTGCAGATGCACCGATAATGGCCGAAACCGTTGATCGCTTGTGGCTGCGCTTTGGTCCTTCCTTGCGGGTCGTATGTGGGCGCTTTGGAACATCCAACCTGCCCGACAAACACGCCGACCTATTGGACGCTTTTCGCGTGAAAGACCCTGATGCTGCCGCCCAAGCAATGGCCGAGGATGTCAGCCAAGGTATCCGTCAAATTCAAGCTTCTGTCTAATCCACCACAGATTTGACGTGATTCGATTGACTCCGCATAATTTGATCATATTCTGCGCTTAAACGTCCCCCCACACTTCTGAGGTGCATACACATGTCCTATATTACCAATCACTTGCCCACGGCCGAATTACAGGCGCTGGACGCCGCGCATCACATGCACCCTTTCACCACGAATGATGAATTGGCCGCCAAAGGCGCGCGGATCATCACCAAAGCCAAAGGCGTTTACCTGACCGACAGCGAGGGAAATGAAATCCTTGATGGGATGGCTGGCCTTTGGTGCGTGAACATTGGCTATGGCCGTCAGGAGATGGCCGATGTCGCAGCGCGCCAGATGCTTGAGCTGAACTATTACAACACATTCTTCATGACGTCTCATGTGCCTGCAATCGCGCTGGCCACAGAGATCGCAAAACTTGCCCCCGGTGATCTAAATCATGTGTTCTTTGCCGGTTCCGGGTCCGAGGCGAACGATACCAACATCCGCATGGTGCGCACCTATTGGGCGATGAAGGGGAAACCGGAAAAATCCCACATCATCAGCCGCAAGAACGCTTATCACGGGTCTTCTATGGGGTCGGGATCGCTAGGCGGGATGACCTATATGCACGAACAAGGCGGCATGCCGATCCCTGGCATCCACCACATCAACCAACCCGATTGGTGGGCCGAAGGCGGCGATCAAACACCCGAGGCATTCGGCCTTGCCCGCGCGCAGGAGCTTGAGGCGAAAATCCTTGAACTGGGCGCAGACAATGTTGCTGCCTTTATCGGAGAACCCATTCAAGGCGCTGGCGGTGTTATCATACCCCCCAGCACCTACTGGCCCGAAATCCAGCGCATTTGTGATAAATACAATGTTCTGATCATCGCGGACGAAGTAATCTGCGGATTTGGTCGCACCGGCAATTGGTTCGGCTCGCAAACCATGGGGATCAAACCCCACATCATGACAATCGCCAAAGGCCTCAGCTCTGGCTACCAGCCCATTGGTGGATCGATTGTTTGCGATGAAATCGCCGAAGTTATCGGTTCAGGCGAATTCAACCACGGCTACACCTATTCCGGCCATCCGGTTTGTTCCGCCGTCGCGTTGGAAAACCTGCGCATCATGCAAGATGAGAAAATCCTGGATCACGTCAATAACGTGGCTGCGCCCGCCCTGCAGGAAGGGTTGGACAAACTGGCCGAACACCCGCTTGTGGGCGGCGTTAACGTATCGGGCATGATGGCGTCGCTGCCCCTTAGCCCACGCAAGGAAACGCGGTCAAAATTTGCTGGGGCTGCGGGTACCGTCGGCTATATGTGTCGGGAACGCTGCTTTGCCAACAATCTGGTGATGCGCCATGTTGGTGACCGGATGATCATTTCCCCGCCGCTGGTCATCACGCCCGAAGAAATCGGCATCTTTATGACCCGTGCCACGAAAGCGCTGGATGAAACCTATACCGCGCTCAAGGATGAAAATCTGTTTCATGCAGCCGAAGACCATATCCACGATGCTGATTCGCCTTTGGGCTAAACGGCATTCGGGGCGCGAGGTATCCTTGCGCCCCTACACCAATTTCTGACCAAGACGTTCCAACATTCCCAAGCAGGCACCAAGCTGATCCAGGCTGACGAATTCATCGGGCTTATGCGCCTGTGCAATTGACCCCGGCCCGCAAACGACCACATCCATACCCATCTGCTGAAACAGGCCTGCCTCGGTTCCGAACGGAACAACGTCAGCCCCGTTCGCCCCAACCAAACCCGACACAAGATCACGCGCAGCATTTTCGCTCATCGGCTCAAGGCCCACGACCTCGCCCAATGTCTCGGTCGAGATATCCGCCTGCGGGTACACCGCACGCATTTGCGGCAGCAACTCCTGTTCGACAAACGCCTCCATCGTTTCTTTGACAAAGCGCAAATCATGCGTTTGCACCGGGCGGAACTCCCAATCGACCTCGGCCTTTCCGACAATCACGTTATGCGCATGACCACCTTGGATCCGGCCAATGTTGATTGTGGTATAGGGCGGTTCAAAGCGGCTGCCGTCGGGGACACGGGCGCGTAAATCCTCGCGCAGCGCCATCAACCGTGTGACATAGCGCACCGCATATTCGGCGGCATTCACACCCAGATCGGGCGACGATCCGTGCCCCTCAAGCCCTTCAAACCGTGTCGTATATTCACAGCAGCCTTTATGGCCCTCGATCACGCGCATCTCGGTCGGCTCGCCGATAATGGCGATGTCGGGTTTGATGCCAAGGCGGTTCAGCTCCGGTATCAACGCCTGCGCGCCCAAGCATCCGGTTTCCTCGTCATAGGTAAAGGCGAAATGCACGGGGCGTTTCAGGGGCAGCGTGGCATAGTGTTCCGCCATCACGACGCTTGCCGCGATGAACCCCTTCATATCGCAGGTGCCGCGCCCATAAAGCCGCCCGTCGGCCTCGCGCATCTGGAACGGATCGCTTGACCAATCCTGATCGGTCACCGGCACCACATCGGAATGCCCCGACAGCAACACGCCGCCCGGTACATCCGGCCCCAATGTCGCAAACAACGTAGCCTTGGATCCGGTTTCGTCGCCAAATATATGCGTCCGCGCGCCCAGCGATTGCAGCCGCCCCGACAAATCGATGATCAGCTCAAGATTGCTATCGGTCGAAACGGTCGGGTAGGCGATCAACCGGTCCAGCAGATCAACAGTGGCTTGCAGCGTCATTTAACGAACATCTGCCGGGGTCGGTTACAGAAGGTTTCCGCAGCTCCATCTTCGCGGATGCGTATGCTTTCGGTGATCTCGATCCCCCAATCCTTCATCCAAAGGCCGGGCATGAAATGGAAGGTCATGTTCGGCTCAAGCACGGTTTCATCCTCGGCACGCAGCGAAATCGTGCGTTCGCCCCAATCAGGCGGATAGCTAAGGCCGATGGGATAGCCGCAGCGCGCGCCGCGTTCGATCCCAGCCTTTTCCAGCGGTGCCGCCAGCGCATTCGCAACATCACATGCGCGGTTACCGGCGCGGGCTTTGTCCAACCCGGCCTCCAACCCTTCGACCAGCGCGGCCTCGGCCCGTTTCAGGAAATCGGGCGGCGTCCCAAGGAACAGCGTCCGACAGAATGGTGCATGGTATCGACGATAGCAGCCTGAAATCTCAAAGAATGTCGCCTCGCCCGTCGCGAAGGGTCTGCCATCCCATGTCAAATGCGGCGCGGCTGCGTCTGACCCAGACGGCAAAAGCGGGACGATCGCCGGATAATCACCCCACGCCCCGTCAACGCCGCGGATCGCATCGCGGTAAATCTCGGCGACGATTTCGTTTTTGGGAACACCCGGTTCAACCCGTTCGATCAACCCATCGACGATCTTTTCCGAGATCAACGCCGCTTTGCGCATGAACGCCAGTTCCGGTTCAGATTTAACCGTACGTTTCCAATTCACCAAGGCAGTCGCATCAACGACTTGCGCCTTGGGCAGGCTCTCACAAAGTGACGCATGCGCCTTGGCTGAGTAATAGTAGTTGTCCATTTCGACGCCAATGCGCCCCGCCTCTACCCCTACGGCGGCCAGGTGGACCGCCAGATCCTGCATCGGGTGCCGTTCTGTGGATTGCACAAAACCGTCTGCGTACCCCCGCACAGAATCGGGGGTCATCCACACGGTGCGCAGCGCGCCATTGGTGTCTTGGTTGCGGCCCCACCAGATCGGATCGGCGTCCGGCAAGACGATTACGCCCTGATGCACATAAAATGACCATCCGTCGTATCCTGTCAGCCACGCTTGGTTACTGGGGTCTGTCACAAACAACGCGTCCAATCCCCGCGTCGCCATTTCGCTGCGCACCAGTTCAAGGCGGCGGCTGTACTCTATTGCGGTAAACGGAAGGTCGATGGCGGGCATTATTGATATCCTTAAACAACGTATCACGCAGCAGCTTGGGCCAGCTTTTTCGTAGCGGCAATGAAATAACGAAACCGGACCTGCCTAATCTGCAGTCAGATCAACTGAATTTGCTAAAATAGCGGGAATTTGTCCTGCAATTGCCCGGATTTCCATCAAACTGGTGATAATTGGTTGCAAACCACGACTCGGACGGTTTTAACTTTCTGTCAACAAGGGCGCATGAACGTCAAAATAAACGGGGAGCCAGCTTTTGGCAGATACTTCAGCAACGAATGCGTTTGTAGAATTCGAACGTGTACAGAAAAGCTATGACGGCGAAAATCTTGTCGTCAAAGACCTGAACCTATCGATGCCAAAGGGCGAATTTCTGACAATGCTAGGGCCATCGGGGTCGGGCAAAACGACCTGCCTGATGATGCTTGCAGGGTTTGAAACGGCCACCCACGGCGATATTCGCCTTGATGGGAAATCGATCAACAACATCCCGCCCCATAAACGCGGCATTGGCATGGTGTTCCAAAACTATGCGCTGTTTCCGCATATGACGGTCGCAGAAAACCTTTCGTTCCCGTTGGAAGTCCGCAAGATGGGCAAGTCCGACCGCGAGGAAAAGGTTAAGATCGCACTGGACCGCGTGCAAATGGGCGACTTTGGCGGTCGCCGCCCTGCCCAGCTTTCTGGTGGTCAACAGCAGCGTGTGGCCTTGGCGCGCGCCTTGGTGTTTGAACCCGAGTTGGTCTTGATGGACGAACCGCTTGGTGCCTTGGACAAACAACTGCGTGAAACCTTGCAGTTTGAAATCACGCATCTTGCCCACGAATTGGGCATCACCGTGGTCTATGTGACCCACGACCAGACCGAAGCCCTGACAATGTCAGACCGCGTGGCCGTTTTTGAAAATGGTCGCATCCAGCAATTGGCCCCGCCGGATTTGCTGTATGAAGAGCCTGAAAACAGCTTTGTCGCGCAGTTCATTGGCGAAAATAACACGCTGGAAGGCGTGGTAAAAGAAATCAAAGGCGGCACATGTCTGGTGCAGCTGGACGGTGGCGGCCTGATCGAAGCCAAACCGATCAACGTGACCCAAGCAGGCGAACGCACCCGCGTTTCGATCCGTCCAGAACGCGTTGAGTTCAACAAAGATCGCATGCCGGAAGGCGCGCACACGCTGAAAGCCGAAGTGCTTGAGTTCGTCTATATGGGCGACATTTTCCGCACCCGGTTGCGCGTTGCTGGCACTGATAACTTTATCATCAAAACCCGCAACGCACCCGATCAGGTGCGCTTGAAGCCGGGCCAACAGATCGAAATCGGTTGGCTGGCAGAGGATTGCCGTGCGCTTGACGCCTAAGTCAAGAGACGGACTGTGGCCCTAAAATAGGGCCGCACACCAAGAGGCTGTGGTTAAGCCCGTTATCACATCCTCAAGAAGTAAACGGGCAATAGTTGGGAGACTATCTAATGAAATTTACAACAACGCTACTCGCTTCTTCCGCGATTGTTGGCGCTGGTACATTGGCCTTTGCCGATGCACACGGCAACATGGCAAAAGATATGACACTTGTTTCCTGGGGTGGCGCATACCAAGCCAGCCAAGATAAAGCATATGTTCAGCCCTATTTGGGCATGCACTCCGATGTGACAGCGGTATGGGACGAAAGCTCGGCTGAAGCCGTGGCCAAACTGCGCGCCATGAACGAAGCTGGCAACGTGACATGGGATCTGGTCGACGTCGTAGCGGCCGATGCCATTCGTCTGTGTGACGAAGGCTTGGCAATGGAAATCGACGCCGACGAAGTGCTGGCAGCAGCACCCGATGGCACATCCGCATCCGACGACTTTGGCGACTTGTTGGTCAGCGACTGCTTTATTCCGCAGATCGTTTATTCGACCACATTCGGTTACCGCACAGACATGGTAGGCGACACGCCTCCTTCGAAAATCTGTGACGTGTTCGATCTGGAAGCATACCCAGGCAAGCGTTCCTTGGAAAAGCGTCCGATCAACAACATGGAATGGGCGTTGCTTTGTGACGGCGTTGCAAAAGCCGACGTATATGACGTTCTGGCCACACCAGAAGGTCAGGAAAAGGCTCTGGCCAAACTGGACACCATCAAAGACGACGTTATCTGGTGGTCCGCTGGCGCTGACACGCCCCAACTGCTGGCCGATGGCGAAATCGTTATGGGTTCCACCTACAACGGTCGTCTGTTCAGCGTGATCGAAGAGCAAAAGCAACCCGTTGCAATGCTTTGGGACGCACAGGTGTTTGACCTTGACGGTTGGATCATTCCAGCAGGCCTGCCAGCAGATCGTCTGGCCCGCGTCATGGACTTTGTGAAATTCGCGACAGACACACAGCGTCTGGCCGATCAATCGCAATACATCAGCTACGGTCCTGCCCGTTTGTCCTCCGCTCCTATGGTTGGCAAGCACGCAGATCTGGGCATCGACATGGCACCACACATGCCAACAGATCCCAACAACGCACAGAACACGTTCCTGTATAACTACGAATTCTGGGCTGACTACCGCGACGATATCGACGCGAAGTTCCAGGCATGGTTGGCGCAATAAGCGTCTAGACCTACCGGGAGAGGGCCAGCACGGCCCTCTCCACCTCTATCGTTTCTACCTTTCCGACTTTCACGACGATCCAACCCCATGGGGCCGATATGAGCGATGTAAACAACGCGACCACAGCACCAAATTCCGCCCTTGCCGCGGAACGCGCCGAAGATGAATACACCGGCCCAATGCTTGCCGCCGATGGCACACCGCTCAAGCGCAGCTTGAACCGCGCATTACGCCGCCAAAAGATCAGTGCGCTTTTGCTAATCGCGCCTTTGTTGATCTTTGTGTTGGTCACGTTCGTTGCACCAATCGCAGATATGTTGTTTCGGTCTGTCGAAAACAAGATCGTCCAAGATACCCTTCCCCGCACTACAACCGAGCTGAAAAATTGGGATAGTGAAGGCGGCGAATTACCCGATCAAGCGGTCTATAAATCGTTGTACCAAGACATATACGTCGCCCAGGAACGCAAGTTGCACACGCGTCTGGGATCTCGTCTTAACTATGAACTGACCGGTGCGTCGTCCTTGTTCCGCAAATCCGGCCGCGGCGTTGATGACATCGGCGAAGTCTACCAAGACCAGTTCGAAGACCTGAACGCCTTTTGGAAAAAGGGCGAAAACTGGAACGACGTCCTAGGCTCCGACGCATGGATTGCCGCCATGAAAGACTGGAAGAAAGCCTCGGGCGACGCGCAGCCATCCTTTGAAATGCGCGACGGTATTGCCGATATCCTGCCGCAAACCGCCAACTATTATCTGATCTTCGCCGATTTCGTCCAAAACGAAGACGAAGATAACCTCTACAAAGAAGATCCATGGCCGCTGGTCTATTCGGCCTTCTATGATGATCTAACCGGGCCAACAGCCGGACAAATCGCCGCCTTCGCGGGCCCCGGTGCCACAGAATTGGCCCAAGCCGCCGCAGCCGCGCCAAGCTTTGACAGCGTCGATTACGCACAAGCCTTTGCCGATATCGACAAAGACTGGGTGGAACTGCCGATCTGGCAGACGATTGCGACCTATAGCCCTCGGTTCACCAACGGGTACTTCCTGAATGCAGTGGACATGCAGAAAACCCCCGACGGCCCTGCCCTGCGCCCCGACGACGAACGCATTTACTGGACCCTGTTCAAGCGGACCCTGTTCATGTCGGTTTGCATTACGCTTAGCTGTATTTTGCTGGGCTACCCCGTGGGCTGGATCTTGGCCAACCTGCCGGCACGCACCGCAAACTTGCTGATGATCCTTGTGCTGTTGCCGTTCTGGACATCGCTCCTTGTGCGCACCTCCGCTTGGAAGGTCATGCTGCAACAACAAGGGGTCATAAATGACACGCTGGTTTGGCTGGGCGTTGTCGCCGATGACAGCCGTCTGGCGCTGATCAACAACCAGACAGGCACGATTATCGCGATGACGCATATCCTGCTGCCCTTCATGATCTTGCCGCTGTATTCGGTGATGAAAACAGTGCCGCCCAGCTATCTGCGCGCTGCAAAATCGCTGGGGGCCACCAATTGGACGGCGTTCTGGCGGGTCTATTTTCCACAATCCGTGCCGGGTATCGGTGCCGGGTCGATCCTCGTGTTCATCCTGTCGATCGGCTATTATATCACCCCTGAAATCGTGGGCGGCAGAACCGGTACATTCATCTCGAACCGGATCGCATATCACATCTCCAGCTCTCTGAACTGGGGTCTTGCGGCGGCATTGGGTGCCATCCTGCTCGCGGTCGTTCTGGGTCTCTACTATGCCTATGACAAGATCGTCGGCATCGATAACGTGAAACTGGGGGGCTAAGGACATGGTCGCACTCACACCAATCTCTCGCAAACCCGTCTCGTTCTATGTGCCCGTGGCCGCCGCGGCAGGGGCCATTGCCGGTCTCTTTGTTGGCACCGCTAATGGCAGCGGTTTTCTAGGTGTTATCATCGGTGCCATCATCGCCGGCGCGCTCGCATTTTTGCTCACGCAGATTATCAAAAACGAAAAACTAGGCCGCTGGGCCACCACGATCATCGTGGCGGGTGTCGGCTATTTCATGGCAGGCATTCCCGGCTTGATCATCGGCGCTGCCTTTGGGTGGTTCTTTGGCTGGTTCAGCTTTTGGCTATACGAGGGCCGCTACCGCGCCAAAGTCGCACCCTATCTGACCCCCGGTCAGGTGCTGTGGCACTTTGCGTTTCGGGTGATCTGCGGGGCGATCTTTGTCTTCCTCATCACGCCAATTCTGGTGGTGATGCCCCTCAGCTTCAACGCCGAAAACTTCTTCACCTTCACCCCCGAAATGCTCAGCTTTGACCCCGCAGGATACTCGCTCAAACATTACCGCGATTTCTTTAATAGCTCAGACTGGCAAGGGGCCGTGTGGAACTCGATCAAAATCGCACCAGCCGCGACATTCCTTTCCGTCTCCTTCGGCACACTCGCGGCAATCGGGCTTAGCCAGCAACACGTGCCTTTCCGCCGTGCGATCATGGCAATCCTGATCTCACCAATGATCGTACCGCTGATCATTTCTGCGGCAGGCATGTACTTCTTCTACAGTCGTGTTGGCCTGCAAGGTACCTATCTCGGCGTGGTGCTGGCGCATGCCGCGCTTGGCATCCCCTTTGTCATCATCACCGTCACGGCAACCCTCGTGGGCTTTGACCGCTCACTTACCCGCGCAGCGGCAAATATGGGCGCGAATCCGGTCACAACATTCTTCCGCGTGCAAATGCCACTGATCTTGCCCGGTGTGATCTCGGGTGGTCTCTTCGCCTTCATCACCTCATTCGACGAAGTCGTTGTGGTTCTCTTTGTTGGCTCGGCGGGCCAGAAAACACTGCCGTGGCAAATGTTCACGGGCCTGCGTGAACAGATCAGCCCAACCATTTTGGCCGTTGCAACCATTCTGGTAGGTATCTCGATCTGCTTGCTGACAGTGGTCGAATTGCTCCGTCGCAGATCGGAACGTCTGCGCGGCATGTCCCCGACCTAAGGTCTTCCAAATGGACTAAAATCCTCGCCGAAGGCATGCCCAAAACCCGCAGGGGTTTTGGGCTTTCTTTTCTAGCGGGCCGCCCGCACCCGCTCCAACAGCCGAAGCGAGGCATAGCCGTCCGGCAAAAGGCCCTGTGCTGTTTGAAAATTCCGTACAGCATTGATCGTCAACGGGCCGATTTTGGCGTCAATCTTCACCGTATCAAACCCAAGCGCGGTTAGCTGCGTTTGCAGATCAATCCGCTCATCATAGGTCAGCGCACGATCTTGCAGTGGCCAGCTGTGCTTAATCGGCAGGCCCCCGACGATCCTGTCGCCTAAATGGCCGACCCCGATCACATAGGCATCCGCAGTATTATACCGTTCGATCACCGCGAAATTCGAAAAGATCATAAATGCAGCACCCTCCGCGCCGCCCGGCAGCAAAATGGATGCAGGGCCGTGATTGGCAACGGTGCCACCGCTCATATCCGTGATGCCAATCGCTGCCCATTCTGCCGGGGTTTTCAAAATCTCGCGATCTGCCAGCAGGTAATCGAACCCGTCGGGCAGCGTCACCTCGACACCCCAGGGCTGCTGATACGCCCAACCAAAGTGTTTGAGATAGGCCGCCGTCGATGCCAGCGCATCGCGGGGGTCATCACCCCAAATATCACGCTTACCATCTTTGGTGAAATCGACCGCGTGGCGTTGAAACAACGATGGCATAAACTGCGTATGGCCCATCGCCCCAGCCCAACTGCCGGTCATCTTGGCAGAGCTGGTATCACCCGCCTGCAAAATTCTCAACGCCTCCAACAGCTCGGCTTCAAAGAATGCCTGTCGCCGCCCGTCATACGCCAATGACGCCAGCGATCCGATCACCCCGTCCCTGCCACGGAACGTCCCATAGGCGCTTTCCAGCCCCCAAATGGCGACGACGACTTCTTTATCGACGCCGTATTGCGCTTCGATTTCAGCAAGCGCTGCGCTCTGACGCTCAAGCGCTGCTTTCCCGTTTGCGATCCTTAAATCTGAGGTCGCCGTTTCCAGATATTCCCAAATAGTTTTGGTAAACTCGGACTGGTTGCGATCTCTGCGAATGACATTTTCATCATAGGTAATGCCCTTGATCGCCGCATCGAATACATCGGGTCTAATCCCCGCGCCCAATGCGCGCGGGCGAAAATCAACCAACCAGTGTTGCAGACCTGCATCATTTCCGGCCACGCTATGATCCGGCGCAGTTTGGGCCGCAACAGGTGCCACCCCCTGCCCCAAGGCAAACAACGCGGCCAGCACCAAAACCCGAGCATTCATTATCAGTCCCCTACGCTACTTCTCGGCACGAGCGTATCGATAAACTAACGCCCCAGAAAGCCCCGCCAAGATGATGCGCAGGCTACCGCCGTGTCCGTTTGACCTTGCGTTTGACCTTGTCAGCTTTGCGCTTGGCTTTGACGCCTTTGCGTTTGGGGTTTGTCCTTCCGGCTGGCCCGCGACCCCCGCGCCCGCCTTGCGGCAGCGCCTTGCCTTCCAGCGTCAACAGCTCAAGCGCGATGCCACCGGTGACAGGCACCGCTTCGGTCAGGCGCACCGTCACACGTTGACCGATGCCGATCAAAATCCCGGTGTCAGACCCCATCAGAGTGTTCGCCTCGGGATCGAAATGGAAATATTCGCGACCCAAGGACCGCATGGGCAACAACCCATCCGCACCAGTTTCATCCAGTTTCACAAAAGCCCCGAACCGCGCGATCCCGCTGATCCGGCCCGAGAATTCGTTGCCCACACGCTCGGACAGATAAGCAGCCAGATAGCGGTCCGTTGTGTCCCGTTCCGCCGTCATTGAACGACGTTCGGTATCCGAAATATGCGCGCCCGTTTGTTCGATCTCTTCGATGTCTTGGGGCGACAGGCCATCCTTGCCCCAGCCATGCGCCGTGATCAATGCGCGGTGAACAATCAGATCGGAATAGCGCCGGATGGGCGAGGTGAAATGCGCATAAGACCGCAACGCCAAGCCAAAGTGCCCGATATGTGCGGGGCCGTAATAAGCTTGGGTCATCGACCGCAACGTGGATAGGTTGATCAACTCGGCGTCATCCGTGCCAGCCGCGTCGTTCAGCAGCTTGTTCAGATGGCGTGTGTGCAGCACTTGGCCCTTGCCCAGCGTGAATCCAGCCGCCTGCGCCGTTTCACGCAAGGCATCCAGTTTGGCCAATGTCGGTTCTTCGTGGATGCGGAACAACAGCGGCGTTTTCTTTGCCACCAAGGTTTCGGCGGCCGCGACATTCGCCAGCACCATGAATTCTTCGATCAGACGGTGCGCATCCAAACGCTCCTTGAAATTCACCGATTTGACTGTCCCGTCCGGGTCCAGTTCGATCCGCCGCTCCGGCAGGTCCAGATCAAGCGGCTCGCGCTCGGCTCTGGCCATTTTCAGCGCGGCATAAGCGGCGTAAATCGGCTTCAGAACAGGCTCTAACAAAGGGCCGGTGCGATCGTTCGGGCGACCCTCGATTGCGTCTTGGACTTCTTCATAGTGCAGCGACGCAGGGGACCGCATCAAACCGCGGTGAAAGCTGTGGCTGATCTTTTGACCCTTTGCGTCCAGCACCATGCGCACGGCGATACAAGGCCGCGGCACGCCTTCGTGCAGGGAACACAGATCACCCGACAGGCGGTCTGGCAACATCGGCACCACGCGGTCGGGGAAATAGGTGGAATTGCCGCGTTTGCGCGCCTCGCGGTCCAACGCCGATCCGGGTGTGACATAGGCCGCCACATCCGCAATCGCGACCCAAACCACATGGCCGCCCTCGTTCTTGGGGTCCTCATCCGCATGGGCATAGCACGCGTCGTCGTGATCCCGGGCATCGGACGGATCGATCGTAATCAGCGGCATGTCACGCAGGTCTTCGCGACCTTTCAATCCAACGGGCTTGGCCGCGTCTGCCTCGGCGATCACATCATCCGGGAATGCATCAGGAATACCGTGCTGATGGATGGCGATCAACGATACGGCCTTGGGCGCTGACGGATCGCCTAAACGGTCCACAATCCGCGCGCGGGGCAGGCCCATACGGCCCTTGGGGCCAGCCTGCTCGGCCTCGACCAACTCGCCGTCCTTGGCCCCATATGTTGCGTCTGATGCGACAGTCCATTCCTTGTCGCCGCCTTTGTCGATGGGAACAATCCGGCCGCCTTCGGTCGTCTTGCGAAAGATACCCAGCACCTTTTGCGGATTGGATCCGATCCGGCGGATCAAACGCGCCTCGTAATGATAATCCTCGCCCGTTACCAAAGTCAGGCGCGCCAGAATGCGGTCGCCCGCCCCCATTGCAGGGTCAGAAGCCCGGGGAATGACCAGCACAACGGGTTCTACCCCTTCGCCCGCCCATTCCATCGGCTTGGCAAATAGATCACCATCATTGTCAGGGCCAGTGATCTGCAAAACAGACACCGGCGGCAGGCGGTCAGGGTCGCTATAGCTGCGTTTGCGCTTTTCCAGATGGCCGTCAGCTTCCAGCTCTTTTAGCACACGCTTTAGATCGATACGCGCAGCACCTTTGATCCCGAAGGCCTTTGCGATGTCACGCTTGGCGGTCAGGGTTGGATTGGCGGCGATCCAATCAAGGATCTCGGGCTTGGATGGTATTTTGCTCATGCTTTAGCAGGTAGCACGCGCACCCCGGTTCGTCATGGGCAAATCGTCGATTGTATCTACGTCTTGCAAAGTCGCGACTTGGGCAATGCGGTGATCTGGTAGCGTCGCGATGGTATCAGCCAGCGCATGTTCCGACGACCAACGCACGCCATCAAACAAACCGGGCGGCACAGCGCGGGCGCGTTTCAACCCGATCAACCAGTACCCGCCGTCCGGTGCGGGCCCGAAAACGGCATCATGCCCGCCCAACGCATGAAACGCCTTGGCAATTTCTGCGCGGTTAATGCCGGGAATATCCGCGCCGATCACACAGACAGGCCCCGCAGGTGCCCCCCGCAACATCCGCGCCATACGATCCCCCAGATTGCCCTGCCCTTGCGGTGCCCGCGCGATATGCTCGGGCCAAACGCGACTGCTAAGGCCCGCGCGATCAGGTGTCACAGCAAGCACGACGTTCCAGCGCGGGTCCTGGACATTGCGGATCAAGCGACGGGTTTGATGACGAAACCACCACGCGGCTGCGGTCATCCCCAGATCACGGCCCAAGCGGGTTTTAACCCTACCGGGACGTGGTTCTTTGACCATGACAACCAGCGTGCCCCGTTTCACAGTGACAGCACCATTTCACGGTGGTCGATCCCCGCATCGTCAAAGACCGGCCCCTGCGCGACAAAGCCAAGTTTTTCATAGAAACCCAAAGCATGAAGCTGCGCGCCCAGCTTGACTGTTTTCACAGCTGCGTGTTGGCGCGCCTCGTCGATTGCGGCGTGGATCAAGGCGGCCCCAAGCCCGGTGCCGCGATGCGCTTTCAATACGCAGACGCGGCCAATTTTGGCGACCTCACCTTTGATATGCAGGCGGGCCGTCCCGATGGGAATGGCGTTTTCCGTCGCGAGGATGTGAATACCCCCAGCATCAAGATCATCCATTTCCTCTACTTCTGAAACGCCCTGTTCTTCGATAAACACGATCCGGCGCAGCAGATGGCAACTGGCCAGATCATCGCTGACTGCAATCTCTACGCTCATGCGAAATAATCCGTCAAAATCCGTGTGTAGATCGCCTTGAGCTGATGAATCTGCGCGATCTCGACGTTTTCATCCACCGCATGCATGGATTGCCCGACAAGGCCGAATTCAACGACCGGACAGTGGTTTTTCACAAACCGCGCGTCAGATGTGCCACCTGTCGTGGACAGCTCGGGGGTAACGCCTGTTTCGGCGGCGACCGCCTTGGACACCAGATCAGACAGCGCACCCGGCGGGGTGATAAAGCTTTCGCCGGAAATCTTTACCTTCAGCTCAACAACCACGCCAAACGCCTCGCGAATGGCAGCAGCCTGAGTTTCGAGCCATTCCGTCAGGCTGGCACCCGAATGTGTATCGTTGAACCGGATATTAACCGTGCCACGACATTCCGCAGGAATAACATTGGTGGCCGGATTTCCGGTATCAACCGTGACCACCGCCAGCGTGGACGGGTCGAAATGGTCGGTTCCCTGATCAAGGGTGTGCGACGCAAGCTGATCCATCAACCGCACCATCGCAGGCAGCGGGTTATTGGCGCGGTGTGGATAGGCCGAATGGCCCTGTTTGCCGACAATACGGAAATGCGCGTTCAGCGATCCACGGCGGCCAATCTTGATCATTTCGCCCATTTTATTGGGACATGTCGGTTCGCCGACCAGACAAACATCCATTCTCTCGCCAGCCTGCGCCATATAGTCCAGCAAGGCACTCGTGCCATCGATGCCCTCGGCTTCCTCGTCGCCAGTGATGGCCAGCACGATCGACCCGTCCGGGGGCGTATCGCGCACGAAATCCACTGCAGCCGCGGCAAAGGCCGCAACACCGGATTTCATATCCGTTGTGCCGCGCCCGTACATGACCCCATCTTTGATTTCTGCGCCAAAGGGCGGATAGGTCCAATCCGCTTCGTTCCCGATAGGCACCACATCGGTATGCCCGTTGAACCCGAAACAGCGTGTGTTGCCCTTGTTACCCCAACGGGCAAACAGATTGCGAATACCACCACGGTCCGCCCACGCACATTCAAAACCTGCGCCATTTAGCAAATCATATAGAATATCCAACGCCCCTGCATCCGCAGGCGTCACCGAAGGGCATTTCACCAGCTTTGCGGTAAGATCAACGGGGTCAATATTCGGCATTTTCGGATCCTTTAGGTATGATTTCTATTGGTTTCCTTACACTTGTGGCGAAAAAGGCGCGGTGCCAAGGGGGATGACCATGAAAATGATAACAGTCGACCAATTTCCGTGCTACCTTGGGCACAATAATATTACCCGAGGCAGGGCATCAGCAGGTATGACACCGGAAAACCGGGTCATCCATCAATACCAGATTTGACCATTTGCGGGCGTAGACCGTGTGGGTCGTGCTGACATGTACCGTCTCAACTACAGATTAAGGTGGCAAGCATGGTATCAGCGTCAAAGCATCCCCTAAGAACGGCCCAAGGATATCGCATTGCTACACCGCCACTACATTATTCGCTAACATGGTGGTCTAGCCGATGACGTGGATTGCACTGGCACATAACGAGGATCGGCGGTTTTCGCCGTTGGGTCTGGGAACCGACAAACGTGACGCCCCTGTTTGCGGCACCGGCCAAGACGACCTGCTCACGCGCGGCAGTATCATGTTCGAAACTCGGCAAGCCCCCGATGGCAAACCAAAGCTGTTGCTTGGGTATAAATCATCCTTTCCTTGGCTGCGCAGCCTGACATTTCAGGCCATTCCAGGTGGCGGCGTCGCCTTGGTTCAGGTGCAGGGCGATGACATCGCCCATGCCGCGATCCAACACAAAGACAGCGGCCGTAACGATGTTATGCGCATGACCTATTCATGGGACAGCACCGCGAAATGGGGACGCCTCGCGATGGAGGACCCTGAAAACAACCGCATCGCGACAGTTGCCGTTCCCAACCCCAAACCGATCTTGGTCGATGACCTGCGCAATATGATATTGGGTCGCGGTGATCAGGCAATTGCATCCGACGTGATCTTTGCGGCAGTTTCCGACCAGATTGAACCCATTGGCCCGATGCCCTCGCTTTTGCCGTCAACACCTCTTGCCACGCCGTGGGGGTTCAAACCGCTATCCGCCCTCAAACGCGGCGACACTGTCACCACGCAGGGGTCGGGTGTTGTACCTGTGTTGGAAACCGTCTTTAGAACCGTGCCAGCCTGTGGCAGCTTTGCGCCGATCCGGTTGCGCGCGCCCTATTTCGGGCTGCAACAGGATATTATTGTCGCCCCTGATCAACGGTTGGTCATTGACGGGCCTGAGGTCGAGTATCTGTTTAGCAAAGAGGCTGTGTTGATCCCAGCGCGCCATCTGGTCAACGGGTTCGCCGCCATGCGGGAAACCTGCGGGCCGACGATTACCTATGCGCAGATTTTACTACCGTCTCATGAGACAATGATCGCCGCCGGCACACCCGCAGAAAGCCTGTATATCGGACGCCTGCGCCGCCAGCCCGATCAGATGGCCAACAGCGTTCTGGCCGGCTTTGACCGGAGCCTGCTGCCCGAACATGGCCAGCCTGCCCATACTGTATTGAAACGGTTTGAAGCGATCACCTTGGCCAGTCGCCGCGCAGCCTGATCAGTCGAAAAACGGTGTCATCTGCGCAATAATGACCGAATTTTCGTCCAAAGCCCGTGCCATCAAGGCGCGTTCTTCTTCGTCAATCTCGTGACCTTCGGCCTCGCGTTCAGCCAATGTGCCGTATCCGGTGACATCCAGCGGGTTGGTATCCGCCTGCTTTAGGATCGCCACAGTTTCACGCACGGCTTCGGCCTCGTCGATACCAGAGGCAAAGCACATCAATGCGGCACCAGTTGCCTTGTCTGGCAACCCGTCACCGTCTTTGCGCCCGATCTCGACCAGCAAGGTATAGACCTGCTGGCGTGATGGTTTTTTGGGTTTTTTCTGGTCTGACATAAAAAGGGCCACCGCATAAAGATGTGGCAGCCCTAGCGTGTTCTGACCTGTCTGAAAAGGGTCAGCTGCGTCCGCGCAGGGCGCGCCAGCTCCAAATCACCAGACATGCACCAACCAAACCAACGAAAAGCTGGGTCAACCATGCATCAGCGGCATAGATATCAAGCAAGCCAAGAATAAAGTTCAGCACCACGGCACCGACGATGCCCAAACCGATGTTTGTCAGTATTCCGGTGTTCGCCTTCATGATCATGCTGGCAATCCAGCCCGCCATGCCGCCGACAAAGATAGAGCCGATAAATCCCAAACCCATAATCGCTTTCCCTTTTCTGATGCCTTTGGCGATTGAATCACCAAAGGCATTGTTTCGTTCCGTTTTAGTCGCGCAACAGTTCGTTGATCGACGTTTTTGAACGGGTCTTCTCGTCCACGCGCTTGACGATCACGGCGCAGTACAAGTTCACGCCGTTTTTCGAAGGCATAGACCCAGCGACGACGACCGAACCGGCTGGCACTTCACCATACATGACTTCGCCGGTGTCACGGTCAAGAATTTTGGTGGACTGACCGATGAACACACCCATGCCCAGCACAGACCCTTCGCGCACAATGCAACCTTCAACCACTTCGGAGCGCGCGCCGATAAAGCAGTTGTCTTCGATGATTGTCGGGCCAGCCTGCATGGGTTCCAGCACGCCGCCGATACCAACGCCGCCGGACAGGTGGACGTTTTTACCGATCTGGGCACAGGATCCGACCGTGGCCCAAGTATCAACCATCGTGCCACTGTCGACATAAGCGCCAATGTTCACAAAGGATGGCATCAACACAACGCCCGGCGCGATATAGGCCGATTTGCGCACAACGCAGTTTGGAACGGCGCGGAAACCGGCGGTTTTCCATTCGTCATCGCCCCAGCCTTTGAATTTGCTGTCGACCTTATCCCACCAGCCTGCGCCTTGTGGGCCCCCCGACTGATGCTCCATGTCTTTGATGCGAAAGCCCAGCAAAACGGCCTTTTTCGCCCACTGGTTCACATGCCAATCGCCGTTTTCCTGCTTTTCAGCGACGCGCAGTTTGCCGCTGTCCAGCGCGGCCAATGTGGATTCGATCGCGTCGCGCTGTTCGCCTGTGGTGGCGGACGTAATGGTGTCGCGGGCATCCCACGCAGCTTCGATTGCAGTTTCAAGTTGGGCGTTAGACATAGGATAAGCTCCGGAATATGGGATCAGGTGTTGGGCATGGCTATACCCCCGTCACGTTGTTCACGCAATCATAACGGCTGGCGTGGTCATTTGCACTGAACGCAGGCATGTTAGCGACAACGATCAGACCGGAGAATTTGATGACCGAAGACATACGCCACCCCTTGCGCGACGCTGTCGCCGACAGCGCCAAAGCCAAGGAAGTCCCAGATACGCCGCAAACCCGTGCGCCCGCCTATCGACTGGCATTTACCGACCAGGAATTCATGGGCCGCGATGCTTTGCGTCCGGTCAGATTGCAGCTGGAACTGCTAAAACCCGAGATGGGGCTGGACGCCCACGGCATCACGTCAACGATTGTGCTGTTCGGTGGCGCACGCATTCCCAAACCAGCCGACAAAGACAAGGCGCGGACCAAAACACTGGCCAGTCTATCGCATTTCTACGAGGAAGCACGTGAATTTGCGCGCCTGATGACGCTGAAATCACTGGAAACAAATGGTTGCGAAAATGTCATCGTGACGGGCGGTGGCCCCGGCGTGATGGAGGCAGGCAATCACGGTGCCGTAGACGCGGGCGGGCGGTCCATCGGGTTGAACATCGTGCTTCCGTTTGAACAGGCCCCAAACGCTTATGTCACGCCAGAGCTGTGTTTTAACTTTCACTATTTTGCGATCCGCAAAATGCATTTCCTAATGCGGGCGCGTGCGATTTGCGTTTTCCCAGGGGGCTTTGGCACCATGGATGAAACATTCGAAGCGTTGACCCTTATTCAAACCGGCCGCATGTCACGGGTGCCATTTTTGCTGTTCGGGCGCGCCTTCTGGGAAAAGATCATAAACTGGGATGCACTGGCCGACGCCGGCACCATCTCAGCCGAGGATCTCGACCTATTCAGGTTTGTTGAATCTGCTGACGAAGCGATGCATGTGATTGATAATTGGGAAACCGCACCGGCACGGGATGCTTTGCCCGGCAGGTAGTTCCCCAAACCAGCGCCCTGTCAATCAGGCGCACAGCTCGGCGGGCAACGTACATACTTTTACGTGATGCGGAAGGGTCTCAAGGATATGACCGTTTTCCGTATCACGTACGCTGTAGCCAAACCCGACCAGCCGATGCTTCCATTCGCGAAAAGACAACGCGCGCTCGCGTTCACGGATGATCAGATCCATCACTTCGGCAGTGATGAAGGCGTCATTTTGGATGATAATAGCCATTATTTAGTGCTCCCAATTGTGCTGTTGATGGAAGCATTATCTTTGGGACGATGTTTTAACGTCTGCTAAACGATGGGGGCGCAATGCACGGTTAAGAGCATCGGCACCTACATTTAATATCGCGGAATTTAGTAAACTTTCGCTGCGTCAGCAGCAGATCATCATCAGCACTTGATCCGGTTTCAGGCTTACAAACCTGCGTCTGCCTCAATCTGCTTGCGCGATTTGCGCGCCCGCTCGGTCGCTGATTTCAACTGCCCGCATGCCGCCATGATGTCTTCGCCGCGTGGTTTACGAACGGGCGACGCATAGCCTGCCTTATAGACGATCTCGGAAAACGCACGAATACGGTTGTTTGACGATCTTTTATAAGGCGCACCGGGCCATTCGTTGAACGGGATAAGGTTGATCTTGGCCGGTATCCCGCGGATCAATTCGATCAGACGATGCGCATCAGCGTCACTGTCGTTCACCCCGTCCAGCATCACATATTCAAAGGTGATCCGCTCGGAATTGCTGACCTTTGGATAGGCCCGCAGGGCCTCGACCAATTCGGCAATATTCCAACGTTTGTTGATCGGCACCAACTTATCGCGCACTTCGTCCGTGGTCGCGTGGAACGAGATGGCCAGCTGACAGCCGATTTCCTGTGCTGTGCGTGCGATTTCCGGCACAACGCCCGATGTCGATAATGTAATGCGACGGCGCGACAGCTGGATGCCTTCCGGGTCCATCGCGATTTTCATCGCATCGCGCACGTTCTCAAAGTTATACAGCGGTTCGCCCATGCCCATCAGAACAATATTCGACAACAAGCGTGGCGCATCGGTAATCGTACCGGGAACAGGCCATTCGCCCAGATCATCCCGCGCGACCATCACCTGACCAATAATTTCGGCCGCAGTCAGATTGCGCACCAGTTTCTGTGTGCCCGTGTGGCAGAACGAACAGGTCAACGTGCACCCAACCTGAGAGCTGACACACAATGTGCCGCGCCCTTCTTCAGGAATGTACACCACCTCGACCTCGTGCCCGCCTGCAATGCGGACCAGATACTTGCGTGTGCCATCTTCTGACACCTGCTTGGTCACCACCTCTGGCACGGCGATCACGAATTTCTCAGCCAGCTCAGCGCGAAAGGCCTTGGACAGGTTGGTCATGTCCGCAAAATCACGCGTACCCCATTGATAGATCCACTGCCAAATCTGGCCGACCCGCATCTTGGCCTGCTTTTCCGGCGTACCATGGGCAATCAGAACCTCGCGCATCGCGTCGCGTGTAAAACCGACAAGGTTAATCGGCCCCTCCGGCAATTTGCGCGGAATGGTCATAACATCTTGGGTGATCGGCGCGGTCGCAGACATGGGGATTCTCCGGGATGTGTGTTTCAGCGCTCTATATAGGCATTCGCGCCCAGATCAAAAGGAAAGGCATCGTTCCGGTAAACTCGGGCCAAGCGCGACGTGCCGTTTTAGCTCCCAAAACGTGAAAAGGCCCCGCCAATCCGCGAGGCCCCTTTAAAAATTGCCTAAGGTCTTAGCCGCCGCAGCGCTTAGCCGCGTCTTCTACAGCCGCCGTAAAGCCAAGCAGCGAAAACGTATCTTTGGTTTGCGTACCGCGACCGGAACGCCCGGTCATAACCGCATCCGCGCCGCGTTTCATCGCTGTGATGATTTTCGTGTCATCCTCTGCGGTCGCAGGCCATGCCCACTCGCCTTCGGTAAACAGCTCGAACGTGGTGCCGCTGATATCCATGTTCACGGTTGAACCAGATGCAAACGGGTACCCACCCGTAAACGCAACCTGCCCCTTGGCTCCTGCGCTTGGACGGTAAAATACCATCAACAGCGTCTGCCCACGGTTCACAGCAACAACCCGCCCATCGCGCGAGTTCACCATTTCCTTGGGCGTCGAAACACCCCAGCATTCGGTTGGATTGTCTTCGACGAACACGCTCCAATCGGTTTCTGCAGCGACACGATTTGTGCTTTGCGACTGCGCTAATGCGCTACCAGCAGCGAACCCTGTCAGAGCCACGGCAAAGCCAATTGTTCTCAATTTCATCATTTACCTAGGCCTCCAGCCGCCATGATCCTCAACATTTTACCAACTCCATCGGCAGCCTTTCAGGAAGCGCTCTTTAAAGGAACTGTATTTCTCTCGACAACAAGCATATTAACGCCAAACAGGCGACCTGCGAAACCCTGATTGGCAGGAATTCGCCCAAGAAAAGGACGAAACATGACCCAACCAGCCCCCTTTGCAGAGATTTGGCGCGGTGCCTTCCTCGAAAGCGTGCATTCAGGCCATGCGGTTGTGTGTGATGACAGCGGTGAAATCCTCCACGCATGGGGAAACCCCGAGACGGTTATTCTCCCGCGGTCTTCGGCCAAAATGATCCAGGCATTGCCGCTTGTCCGCTCTGGTGCCGCAGATGCCATGGGGCTGGGCACCCAACACCTTGCCCTTGCTTGCGCCTCACATCAGGCGGCCGACCTGCACACCGGAATTATCGGGAAATGGCTGGATACAATGGGGCTGTCTGACAGCGATTTTCGCTGCGGGGCTGCGGTTCCGGGCGATATCGATGCGCGTGACGCCCTGATCCGCGCCTACGAACAGCCGTGCCAAATTCATCACGAATGCTCTGGGAAACACGCCGGGTTTCTCACGGTGAACAAACACTTGGGCGGCCCTGCGGATTACGAAAAGCCCGATCATCCCGTGCAAAAGGCCTGCCTCGAAGCCTTCGAAGAGGTCACAGGCCGCAGCACGTTCGGCTACGGGATCGACGGATGTTCCGTGCCCAACTTTTCAACCACCCTGCATGGTATGGCCCGCGCGATGGCCCATTTCGCCGCCGCACCTGATGGCTCTGCCGAAGCACGCCTGCATCAAGCAATGCGCTTGCACCCCGAACTGGTGGCCGGCGAAACCCGCTCTTGCACGGATCTGATGCGCGCGATGGATGGAAAAGTCGCAATCAAAACTGGGGCCGAAGGGTTCTTCATCGCGATCCTGCCCGAACAAAAAATCGGCGTCGCACTCAAAGCATCCTGCGGCACCCCGCGCGCTGCCGCCTGTGCAATCGCGTCCATACTCGTGAAGCTCGGGGCCCTCGACCCGAACCACCCCGAAGCGCTGAAATACCGCAATGCCCCCATCGTAAACCGGCGCGGCATTACCACAGGCAGCCTGAAACCAGCGCCGACATTCGCCTGAAAAACGCGCGCCCCATTCCAAATGGTCTAAAATCCCGGGGTATGGGGCAGCGCCCCATGCACCCATCAACTATGCGATAAATTCATCTTTGGCATAGCCCTGCACGTATAACAGCGCCGTCAGATCACCAAAGTTGATCCGAACATCGCATTCCGCAGCCACAGCGGGTTTGGCATGCAGGGCAACGCCCATGCCCGCCCGGTGCAACATGCCCAGATCATTCGCACCATCTCCAACCGCCAGCACATCGGCCTCAGCCAAACCCAGCCGCGCCGTGATCGCTTCCAGCGCATCCACCTTGGCCTGCTTGCCCAAGATCGGGTCGCGCACATGCCCCGTCAGCTTGCCACCATCAACCAACAGCGTATTCGCCCGGTTTTCATCAAAACCTAATGCCTGCGCCACAGATGCTGTGAACGCTGTAAACCCGCCTGACACCAGCGCCGCATAGGCCCCGTTAGCCTTCATCGTCGCCAACAACGTTTTGCCACCAGGCATATAAGTAATCCGCTGCTCCAGAACCTGCCCGATGACAGTCTCGTCCAACCCGGCAAGCAACCCCACGCGTTCACGCAGCGCGCCCTCGAAATCCAGCTCGCCGTTCATGGCGCGCGCTGTGATATCCTTGACCCGCTCACCAACGCCCGCCTCATCGGCCAGCTCGTCAATGCATTCTTGCTGGATCATCGTGCTGTCCATATCGGCCAGCAGCATTTTCTTGCGCCGCCCTTCCGCAGGCACAATGATCAAATCAACGCCCATCCCCTGACACTCGGCCCAGATATCCCAGCGATTTCCAGGCATACGCATCATGTCAAAACTCGCCGCCTCGTCCGGGGCCAGCCAAACCGCATCACCGCCGCCCCATGCATTACGCAAACTATCGACCAATGCGGCGTCCAGTCGTGGTCGATCAGGGGAGGTTAACAAAGTCACACTATGCATCGTTGAGTTTCCGATCCGCGTCAGAGCTGTCGTAAAAAGGCAATCAAGCGGCGTTCTAGCGATACTTTCCGGCTTGTGCCAGACCGTCTGCACCTCTAGATGCAGCGGTGGGACACCCTTCCCCAACGAAGGGCGCTTATCTGAAAGGGTAGCTAAATGGCTATTACGACACCGACCTCGCGGCCTATGAATCCGCGTTTTTCCTCTGGCCCGTGCGCCAAACCCCCCGCATATGATCTGACCAAGCTTGCAAGCGCGCCTTTGGGCCGCAGCCACCGCGCTGCGCCGGGCAAAGCAAAACTGCTTGAGGCGATCGAAACCACCCGTGAAATTCTGGGCGTACCTGCTGATTATAAAATCGGCATCGTACCCGCATCCGATACTGGCGCTTACGAGATGGCCATGTGGACCATGCTGGGCGAACGCCCCGCTGAAATGGTCGCGTGGGAATCATTCGGCGCTGGCTGGGTGACCGATGCTGTCAAACAGCTCAAAATCGAACATACCGTCCACACCGCTGACTACGGTCAGATCGTGGATATGGCGTCGCTCAACTATGACAACGACGTTTGTTTTACCTGGAACGGCACTACCTCCGGCGTGCGCATGCCCACCGGTGACGTGATTCCCGCAGACCGCAAAGGCCTGACCCTGTGTGATGCCACATCCGCTGCCTTCGCCATGGACCTGCCATGGGACAAGCTGGATGTGACCACCTTTAGCTGGCAGAAAGTTCTGGGCGGCGAAGCGGCACATGGCATGCTGATCCTCAGCCCGCACGCTGTTGAGCGGTTGGAAAACTACACACCTGCATGGCCCCTGCCCAAGATTTTCCGTCTCACCAAAGGTGGCAAACTGATCGACGGCATCTTTAAGGGCGAAACCATCAACACGCCTTCCATGCTCTGCGTCGAAGACTATTTGCTGGCACTGGACTGGGCGAAATCTGTTGGCGGCCTGCAAGGCCTCATCGGCCGCGCCGATGCCAACACCGCTGCTATTGCCAAGTTTGTGCAAGACCATGACTGGATTGATTTCCTTGCCACCGATCCGGCGACACGGTCCAACACATCTGTCTGCCTCAAGTTCACAGATGACCGCATTACAGACGGTGCCGCATTCGCCAAAGCCGTTGCAAAACGCCTTGCTGACGAAGACGTGGCATTGGACGTTGGTGCCTACCGCGATGCCCCTCCGGGCCTGCGCATCTGGTGCGGCGGCACGGTTGAAACCTCGGATATCGAGGCGATGCTGCCGTGGCTTGCTTGGGCTTTTGAGTCCGAAATCAACGCATAATTCCGGGTTTCCCGCCCTGCGTTGCGCGTAGGGTGGGTGCCAACCCACACCCCCATTCTATCTCATAAAGGAGCGCCAATCATGGCCCCCAAAGTTCTCATTTCCGACAGCCTGTCCGAAGCCGCCGTTCAAATCTTCAAAGACCGCGGCATCGAAGTCGACTTCCAACCCAACCTGGGCAAAGACAAAGAAAAACTGGCCGCTATCATCGGCGATTATGATGGCCTTGCCATCCGCTCGGCGACCAAAGTAACCGAAGCGATCCTCGCCAACGCGACCAACCTCAAGGTTATCGCCCGCGCCGGTATCGGCACCGACAACATCGACAAAGACGCCGCATCGAAAAAAGGTGTGATCGTCATGAACACGCCTTTCGGCAACATGATCACCACCGCCGAACACGCCATCGCGATGATGTTCGCCGTGGCGCGTCAAATCCCCGAAGCATCCGCATCCACACACGCCGGCAAATGGGAAAAGTCCAAGTTCATGGGCGTCGAGCTGACCGGC